>Ga0308161_1000291_pt1 | contig 92305 bp, 80 predicted proteins | sample PhyFR2_FD_201034 | JGI IMG/M metagenome (GOLD analysis project Ga0308161, IMG submission 201034) | Phyllosphere microbial communities from UC Gill Tract Community Farm, Albany, California, United States - DLSLF.R2 | ecosystem: Host-associated > Plants > Phyllosphere > Unclassified | place: USA...
GTCTGCCGATCGGCGCGTATGGCGGCCGCAAGCACATTATGGATCAGGTGGCTCCGCTCGGTCCTGCTTATCAGGCAGGTACAATGGCAGGCAACCCGGCATCTATCGCCTCCGGTATCGCCTGTCTGGAAGTTCTGCAGGGTGAAGGCGTGTATGACGAAATGGAACGTCTGGCGATCCGCCTGACCGACGGCATCCAGGCATCTGCCGAACGTTATGGAGTACCATTGACCATCAACCGGATTCGTGGCGCGTTCTCGACGCATTTCTGCGATCATCCGGTAACGGATTATGATCAGGCCCAGGATACGGATGGCGAGCAGTTCGCTTCCTTCTTCCGCCATATGCTGGATCGCGGTATCTGTCTCGCTGCTTCCAAGTACGAAGCGTGGTTCCTGACAACCGCCCATACGGATATGGATATTGATCTAACGCTGCAGGCGGCGGACGAGTCCCTCAAGCTGGTAGCAGAAGGCAAGTAAAATCAGCCTATTCACCGGCCAGTGTATGAATCAGCATAATTCTGTCTTTACCTAAAAAAGATCGTTCGTTATCAGCTATCTAGCCAGTTTGCCAGATAGCAAGTGTGTCTTGAATGGTCAAAATCCCCTTTTGCATCCGGTCTCGATGTTCAGAGACAGATAGCAAAAGGGGATTTTGGTTTGGGACAAAATAAGAGGTCCTGCCAAAGCAAGGCATCTGGACGCATCATCAAATTTAGTTGAATAACCTTTTTAGCACTTTTAAGAGCGGCTGATCTGTATTTCCAAATACATAAATAAGGAAGTACCATAAAAAGTTCGCATTAAATCTGTAAGTTCTGCCGGGTCAACCTCTTTGTCTCCATGGACCATAACTTCATACACATCAAACCGATCCCTAAAAAAGAGTCCCGAGCTCGCATAGCCATTTCGTACATAAAACTTTTTACGGGTTACCCTTTGTCCATAATTACCGATATTTGCATCAACCACTTCGATATTGAGTACGATTTGATAATCGCCATATTCTTCTTTGATTCGGGAAAGAATGGCGCCTCCGTAGCCTTTTGATCGAAAACGACTGTCTACCGCCAAGTACTGGACATACATCAGCTTTTTATACGTGACTACATAAGTAAAACCTATAAAAATACCTTCATCATAAATGGCCAACAAATCTATACCTTCGAAATTGGATCGATACAATAACAAATCCAGTGGTAACCGTTCTATTTTAGGAAATGTCTCGTACAATAAATTACTGACCTGTTGAAGATCGGGCGAGTTACCGGTCAATGACTTCATTGTTAAACGCATGGTACAGCCTCCTGCTTATAGTAGATTCCGCATCAAACGGAACGATTTCTTGGTAAAGTCAAACAATGTGCTGCCGAATCCTCGGTCTTATTTCAAAACTACGCCAGCATCATCGTTTGCCGGTATCGACTGTTTTTGGGCAGTTGCGCTCGTTTTGGCCATACAGCCGGTAATACAAAAGGGTAGAGACCAGCACCAGCCATCCGAGTATGGCATATAGCCCTTTATAGCCTGTAACGGGAATCAACAAGCCTGTTATAAAAGGACCAAACCCGTTGCCCAGATCGTAAAATATAAAGAATGTAGCGGTGGCCAGGCCAATTCTGTGCGGCTGGGAGAGGCGAATGGCGATAGATTGAGATATGGATGAAATGTTCCCAAATCCCAAAGCGACCAATGCTCCTGCTGTTAACAGAAACATACTCGTCGTCGCGGAGCTTAAAAGAAACATCCCTGCACTGAATAGCAGCAGAGCCGGATAGACAATAATATTGGCGCCTCTTTTGTCCATGATCCGCCCGGTGAAGGGTCTGGAGATTAACACAAATAGGGTATACACCATAAAGAAAAAACTGGCCGTATCCAGCAATCCGATTTCTGAGGCATACACATTCAAATACGAAACGATACCGGAGAAAGAAAAAGTCATAATCAATATTAAAATGGAAATCGGCACTGCTTGGGGCTCGATAAAATCCGATATTCTCCATCCTGTTTTTTTATTTAACCCGGCTGTACCGGAAGCCGGAAATCGAAGAAATAAAGCAAGGATCAAATTAATGATTCCCAGAAGAAAAGAAAACAAAAACAGCAGATCAAAATTGGCATTTTGGCTTATTCTCAATCCGATAAAAGGTCCTATTCCTGTCGCCAGAGCCGTACTGATTGCAAAATAGCTGATTCCTTCCCCTTTACGCGCAGCAGGAAGTCCAAGCACTGCCCCTGTACTTACAATAGTAGTGACCACGCCTACGGTGATTCCGTTCAAAAATCGACTGATCATCAAAAATCCGGTATTAAAATGAAGAAAATAAAGCAACGTGGTGAATATAAAGAGAATCAGCCAGATGACCAGTAGTTTTTTGGTTTGCAGGAGTCGCCCTACAAGTAACCGCCCTAATAATGAACCAATAATAAAAATTCCGGCAATTACACCGGCCTCGCCGGTAGAAGCATGATATTCATGGATGGCATACAGGGTGATCGTAGCATTTAACAAGAAAAAAACTAACGTCATGGTAAAATTGACCGCGGAAAAAGAAATAAAATTTCGCGTCCACAATTGGGATTTGGCTAAATTCATCATTGTTCTCCTGTTCCAATCCTATACTTTATTAAAAAGTATAGGATTGGCCATCTTCAGGAATGAACAAACTGGAGGAGAAGCCTTTTTCCTCTGCATAACGTTTCAGTTCGGCTCGGGATAACGTCCAGTGGTTCACGGCCTCCATATGGACAGCTATAATTTTTGCCTGTGGAGCGGCTTTGTATACTTCGTGAACATCTTCTTTTCCCATAATCAGAGAGCCGAATTCCTGCCATACGTTATCGCCTGCATTGACAACAATAACGTGCGGGTTATGGGCATCCATTTCATGTTGAATCCCTTCATACCAGACAGTGTCCCCGGCTACATATAATTTCTTTTCATTCGGATGGTTGAAGACAATTCCGCAGACTTGGCCTGTGATATCGAGCAGCTCTTTTCCTCGTCCATGCTCCCCCTGTGTTTTCACTAACTGAATCCCTTCAAAAAGGGTATTCTCCGTCAGCAGCTCTACCTGCTCAAAACCATCATTCCTCACTTGTTCTGCGTCATTCTCATTTTGAACAAAAATCTTCATGTTTTTGGGAATGGCTTTTTTTGCGGCATCATCATAATGATCTTCATGCAAGTGAGTCAAAATCACTGCATCCACATCCCTCATAATATCTTCTATCGACATAGGCAAATCAACGATTGGATTACGCAGTTCTTCTCTGATCCCTGCAAGGAATGGAGCATATGCCCCTTGATCGGCGAGCATTGGATCTATCAGAAATTTTCTCCCTGCAAATTGTACAGTGATGGTGGCATTTCGAATTTGTTGAATATTCATTATATAGACTCCCTTTTTCTTTTTGTGTACAAGATTAATTTTATGCCATGTACAGGATGCTTATACACCGATTAAATAAAGTGTTTTGCCCCATTCACTTTACTTTTGAAAATGTTTTGTTTCATTCTGAAAAAAAGAGGATTTTTGCAGCTACTGTGGACTTTATTGATTTGCTGCACTACCGATGTGCTGGATATGTATAATAGTTAAACGACTATCAAATGACAAAATATAATATTTGTCATCAAATAGCCAATATGATATGCTGTTGCCATTAGAACTACAACCCAGATCGACATCCATTCCTCAGGAAAGCAGGGAATTATCCATGTCAAAAGAACTTCATCACAAAGTCGCTATTGTGACCGGTTCCTCACGCGGAATCGGACGCATGATTGCTCTACAGCTCGGTGCCATGGGCGCACGCGTAATCGTGAATTATGCAAACAGCCCGGCCAAAGCCGAGCAGGTGGTACAGCAGATTATCGAAGCAGGCGGGGAAGCAGCCGCCGTGCAGGCCGATCTCAGCCATATCGACGGCGTGAACTCCCTGTTTGATCGCACTCTCGAACGATGGGGACAACTGGATATTCTGGTCAACAATGCAGGTGTGAATATTTACAAACCGCTGGGTGAAGTGACGGAAGAGGACTTTGACCTGCAGTTCAATCTCAATGTCAAAGGAACCTTTTTCGCCTGTCAACAGGCCATGAAGCATATGAATGAATATGGGCGAATCATCAACTTCTCCACCTCGGTCGTCGGCCAGATGTTCCCGACCTACAGCGTATACGCAGGGACCAAGGGCGCTGTCGAACAGTTCACCCGCCAGCTCGCCAAGGAAGTAGCCGTGAAGCAGATTACGATCAATGCCATCGCTCCGGGACCGGTAAATACCGAGCTGTTCAATGAAGGCAAAACCGGGCAGCAGATTGAGGCCCTTCGCAAAAGTGCCGCTCTGGGCCGCATCGGTGAGCCGGAGGATATCGCAAATGTGATCGAGTTTCTCGTAAGCGGGAAATCGCAGTGGATTACCGGACAGACCATTCGTGTAAACGGTGGATTCATCTGATTCCATAGAATGAATGGTTCGTTCGCTGTCTATATTTCTTTGCGTTCATTGCGGGGATCGATATCCTGATACAACCGGCTAGTGCCGGGGGCTTATCAGCAGACGTCCGATTTCGTGTGCGACGGTGCGCAGAGCCGGGTCAATCTGTGACGCCGGTACATTCGATACGTTGATTCGCAGTTGATTGGAGCGGTACGAACTGCCGCTCAGGAAATAGCGATCTGTGGAATCGACCGTAATCTGCTGTTCGGCGAGCCGCCGGATCAGGGTGCCAGTCGGAAAGTTGACAGGAAGTGGCAGAATCGTATGAATCGTATCGGTCCGTTTGGCGCCGGCAAATACCGGATGGTCGGCTGCCAGTTCCTTCAGACTGTGACGAAGCTGCTGGATTCGTTCCCGGTACGCCTCCAGGACAAGCCGGCGGTAATGGGCAAACATGCCATTTTGGATATAGACATGCAGTGCCGCCTGGGACAAGACCGAGCTGTCCACATCCAGCATGCTTTTGTACCTGGCAAATGTATCGATCAGTGCGTCAGGTAGTACAGCAGCCCCGATGCGCAGACCAGGGAACAGGATTTTGGAATAGCTTTTGAGATAAATGACGTGACCCGACATATCGTAGGCATACAGCGGATCATTGGACGACTGCGGCTCCAGATCGGACAGATAGTCATCCTCGACCAGATAGACGTCGTACCTGTGCGCAAGCGCAACGAGCTTTTTCTTTTGCCGCTTCGTAAGCGAGGTGCCGAGCGGATTGTGAAACCGTGGCATAACGTAGAAAAACTTGATCGCTCCCTGTTGAAATAATTCTTCCACCCGCTCCAGATCGAGTCCTTCGGAGGTGCGCTCTACTTCTTGTACCGGTACCTTGAGCGTCTCCAGCATCTCGATCAGCAGATGATAGCCGGGCTGCTCGATCAGGATCGTCTCCCTGCCGGACGGAAATGGCATCATCGTCAGAATGGACAGCGCCCGGTGTACACCGGATGTAATATGCAGCTGTGACGAACGGGCGAATACCTGCACTTCTTCCAGCTGCTGACGGATCTCTTCCAGCAGCGGCGGCAATCCCTGCGGCATCCCATAGGTAAACAGCTGATCCCGGTAAATATGCATCGCTCCCTGAAGCGAACTCTGAAAATCCTCAAACGGGAAAATCTCCGCAGCAGGCGCAGCCGAAGCCAGATCGATCCGCTGTGTAGACTGGTCATGCTGTATATCCAGCTGCTGCCGGGCTACATAATAACCGCTGCGATTCATAACGTAGACCCACTGGTCTCGCGCCAGCTGCTCATAGGCGCGTACAACGGTAGCCGGACTGCAGCCATAGGCTATCGACATTTTACGGATCGAAGGCAGCTTCTGTCCGGCTGCGAGTGAACCATCACGTATCTGCTGTTCCAGTGCAGTTACAAGCTGCTGATGCTTGGTCATACTCCCCTTCCTCCCCGTTCTCTGTTCTCTGTTCTCTGTTCTCTGTTCTCTGTTCTCTGTTCTCTGTTCTCTGTTCTCTGTTCTCTGTTCTCTGTTCTCTGTTCTCTGTTCTCTGTTCTCTGTTCTCTGTTCTCTGTTCAAGTATAAATGATTCTCTGAACGATTACGTGATACTTTCCAACGAATTGTACTGGTACAGTTGACTGGTAAATGCGTTGTCGCTTCACCTGATAGAACTCTATATTGAAGAGGCGGTCATCATTAGGATGCAGCCGGTAGATCATCTGCTGGCATACTCCTTGGTAGATGATCCGCTTCATTCTGATATGGAGGTATATTATGACCACTCAACATCCAATAGCATCTTCTTCCTCATCGACTGCTTCAACCGATCCTTCCCGAACTTCGCTTCAGCCGGAATCTGCGCAGGAACAGCCCCGAAGCGATAGCCGAATGCCTGCCTACCTCGCTGCTCTGGGCTATGCGTTGATTATTGGATTCTCCTTTTTATTCGTGAAAATGACTGTGCATATCGCCAGTCCACTCGATGTGCTGGGGCACCGGTTCCTTATTTCTGTAATCGGTCTGGGTATCCCTATCCTGCTCGGCTGGGTACGTATTCGGATCAGCTGGAAGGATGTATGGCGAATTTTACCGCTGGCTCTGCTATCGCCGATATTATTTTTCACACTGCAAGCCTACGGGCTGCTCAGTGCTTCCTCTTCGGAAGCAGGTATTATCCAGGCGATGACGCCGGTGTTCACATTGCTGCTGGCTGCTTATTTTCTCAAAGAAAAAACATCTCTCCTGCAAAAACTTTCTCTGTTGCTGTCTGTAGCAGGTGTCATCTTCATGTTCACGATGAAAGGGGGAGCCAGCTTCTCTGCAGCCAGTCTCACTGGCATTGCCTTGCTCGCAGGGTCGGCACTGAGTTTTGCCGGATATGGCGTATTGGCTCGTCCGCTGACCCGCAAATACAATCCGCTGGAGCTGACCTGGGTAACCATGGTTATTGCCTGCATCGTCTTCAATGCGCTGACGCTGGGCAGACATGTACTGCATGGTAATCTGACTGCCTATATTGCTCCCTTGCAGCAGCCAAGGTATATTCTCGCGCTGCTCTATCTGGGTATCCTGTCATCTCTCGTCACAACGCTATTATCCAGCTATGCTCTATCCCGGCTCAAAGCGACACAAATGAGCGTATTTAGCAATTTTGCCACGGTCACTTCCATGATCGCCGGTACTGTATTTTTGCAGGAGCAGCTCTATTCCTACCATATTATTGGGGCCATACTTATTATCGTTGGCGTGCTTGGTACCAACTGGGGAGGCAAGCGGTCCCTTGCTTCCGCTCCACCAGCCCGGATTAGTAACGATTCAATAGACTCCTCGAAAAGCAGGCCATAAATGATCCTGCAGAATGGATTACTTTTTCGCTGCTCAATAGAGTATAGTTAGAGTACAATTACATTGCCTACCTAACTAACTATCTAGCTAGCTATACACCTATTGACCCGAAAGAAGGAATTCATCATGAAAAAAGCCGCTTTACTGCTTCTTGCTCTGACGCTTGTGCTTCCTCTATCTGTTCAGGCTGCGCAAGTGCCATCCACGGATAAAAGCAGCCTGTCGACAGAACACAGCAGACTGCCTGCGGATCTGCAGTCCTTTCCGGAAGATTTCTATATCCATACGGATATTATCAGTCTGACCCATGGACAGGCTCTGTTTATCGATACAGACCGTCAGCACATCTATATGGCGGATACCGGAGCATCTACAGAACAACGGAATCAGTCCTACGATCATATCTACAGCTGCAAAGTTATGCCTGGTAATGCCAAAATTGTACTACTGGTGCAAAACAACAACAAATTGCAAAAGATCGTCCTGTCTATCACCGGCAAAATACTGTCCCAATCCAGCTATCCGGATGCTCTGCTCAAGCTGCTAAAAAGCGACCCATCCGCCCAAATCGGCTGGTCCGCTCCGAACAAATCCGGACAAAAGGAAAAAGTAGCGCTTCAAGCGGGCGACCGGATTTACATTTACCAGTCTCCATGGAAAAAGCCAATTCAGACATTCACTTCACCAACCCGCCAAAACCGTGATTACGACCATGCAACCAGCACCCAGGTGGAATATCAGGGTAATGATCTGGTAATTGCCTATCAGGCAGACCGCCTGATGCAGACACAATCTGTATTTGAGCTGTTCGATACGTCAAAAGCAGGCAGCAAGCCGCATATCATCAAGACACCATGGAATCTGAAAGCGCAGCTGCAGCTGGAAAATGGCGAAGCCGTTATTTACACCAGCAATATTTTGCGAAATTCACTCGGACTGAATACCGAAGTGCCGTATCCCCTATATGTCAGATACAATGTAAAAACAGGCAAGCTGCTGGCAGAGGTAACCCGTACACTGGCCGATCAGAACAGCAAGTGGGAGACCGATTACAGTCATGGTCAGCTATTCCTCGCCGACAAGGCTGCCAACATGCTGTATCTGTATGACAGCAGCGGCAAAAAAATATGGGAAACCGCCGAGCCTTCCCAGCGGATCAGCTACCGGTATATTAATTACGAGCAGGGAATATTGTATCTGCTAGTTGAAAATATAAATCGGGAGTTCATTATCGCCAAAGTACCGGTGATGTGACGGAGAAGCTGCTGCATCCATGAAAACGAGGGATTTGGCAGCCGATCCGAATATAGCCTTGGCCGCCCCTGCACAACACGCTAGTTTCTGTAGATCAAGCTCTATTGATAAAGCACCTGCTCTATTCATATTGCATGACAACTATAATATGGTCCGTAAATGCAAACGAAAATCCCCCTTTTCACTAACGATACCGCTATACTGCGGATCATCTGTGCGAAGGAGGATTTATTTTCAGTGGAATCTGTCAGCGTACTGATTGATGCATGATGAATAGACTGCCTGTAGTAGTCAATGGTTATACTTTGAACAAAATAATGGATTCTAGTGCAAAGCTTGTCTACAAGGCTTGTGGCTTAGAGCGTTTCTACACCGCTTCTCGATTCGGACGACTCTGATGCCTGCTCCGCCGAAGCAGACATCTCCGGAGCAGTAGACCGGGACACCTCGGGAGCAGCCGACTTGGTCATCGTTTGTCCGTACAGATCTTCTTTGGTACGCAGAATCTGTGCCAGAAAAGCCAGCGTGAGTCCCTGTCCCCAGCCCTGAATACGCTTCTCCGGTACCTGACGGTAGCCGTCGATATCGTTCATGACTGCTGTACCTGCCGATACGCCAGTCACTGTGCCATCATCCTTGATCCGGGCCAGAATGCCATCGATCGATTTTTGCGTATATTTGTTGTACATGCGTCCCTGGGTCAGCAGAGCAGCAGCGATACCTGCCGAACCTGACGTCTCCAGATACGAGGATTCGTCATCCAGCACTGTATGCCATAGTCCCTCCGGTGATTGCAGGCGTACCAGTGCACTGAGCTGATCCCGCATCGAACCGTCGATAATCATATAGGACGGGTGCTGCACCGGAATATACTTGAGTGCTTTGGACATGGTGAGCGCAGCCCAGGAATTGCCGCGCGCCCAGTAGATCGAGGACATATGATTCTGGTTCATATGATCCCAGCCATGATAGTACAGGTTGGTATCCGGGTCCTGCAGCAGCTCCTCGTGACCATGATACTGCCGCAGCCCATCGTCAAAGTAGCGCTGGTTGCCCAGCAAATGTCCGATACGCAGCAGATAATAACCAGCCATGAACATCGTATCTACCCACGCCTGCTGCGGGAATACATCCGTCACCGAATTTACCGTATGCTGGAAAATGCCTTCGGCAAAACGCTCGGCCTTCGTATCGAGGAATTCCGCCATTTCCTTGGCTATCTGTAAATACTGCTCTTCGCCGGTTGCTTCATATAATGTCAGCAGGCAGTGACCGATCGATACGCCGTTTACCGACAGCGGCGGCAGCCCATCGGCAATATTCTCATCCACCCAGACACGCAGCCGGTCCAGATATTCACGCTTGCCGGTTGCTTCATAGGCTTCACATACTCCATAAAAGGCTACGCCTCCCGGCCAATCCCAGTGAAAGTCCATATTAAATGTGCGTTCTACCACACGATCGATTACTTGCTTGATATGCTGTTCATCAAATTGCAATGCTGGCACACAAATCATCCTCCTTGGTGAATGAAGTAGTTTCGAACTTTTATCTGAGATACATAGTCAGTGGCTGCAGATTCAATTCGCGGATACCCTGGATAACCAGATCCGCTACCCGGTTCGCGCCATATTCCTGGAAATGGGTATTATCCTGCGACCCAGCCGGGAAGTTCATATATTCGCCGGGATGCAGCCAGATAAACAGCTCCTTGCTGGCTTCAGGTCCCAGCTGTTCGAGCAGCTCACGGGTTCGCTCGGCAAGGTCAATCAGCGGAACTTGCTGTTCATCCGCCAGTTCGCGCATGGCTATCAGGTAATCGCCATGCGTATCTGCCAGTCGTCCCTCATGATCAAAAGAACGGCGGCTAACCGGAGTGAGCAGCACAGGAATCGCCTGCTTGTCCCGGGCAGCATTAATGTACTCGGTCAGGTACTGCTTATAGGTGGTAAAAGGATCGGTATGACGGGCCGCATCTGTTTTCTCATCGTTATGACCGAACTGGATGAACAGAAAATCACCGGCATGCAGCACTTCACGGATACGATCCAAGCGCCCCTCCTGAATAAAGCTCATGGAGCTGCGTCCGGATACCGCATGATTATCAACACAGACATCATGTCTGAACCGAGCAGGCAGTAGCTGCCCCCAGCCAGCATAAGGATATCCGTCTGCTGGCTGATCGGTCACCGTGGAATCACCTGCCAGCACCAGCTTCAGCGTATCCGGTACCGCTGTAATCTGCAGATGATTCAGCCTTGGCGCTCTGCCGCCAAATGACAAACGCAGCTGTCTGCTGCGCACGGCCACCGTACACAGCATTTCGATCAGTTGTCCGGCCTGTGTATAGATCGGCGGCAGCAGTAATCGCGAGCTGTCAGACCGGATAACGGTATGAGTCGCTGCCAGCAGATCGCCTACTGTGAGCTTCACCTGATAATAGCCATCCGGTACATCCAGCGCAAAAACGGCTCCCAGCGGAATGCAAAAGCTGGTCTGTACATGACTGACCAGCTCTGCCTGCCCGCTGTCCAGCATCCCTGACCGATCGCGACCGTACACTTCGCCACCAGGCAGGAATCCATACCCGTATTCTGGTGTATACAGGCTGTCCGGCGAGATGCCGATGCAGCCTGCTGCCGGTTCACCGGGCCCGATATCAAAATGCCATTCCTGCGGAACGACCGGAGTAACAATGGGATCTGCAGTGTTATCTTCTTTTGCCTGCATAGGCGGTGATCCTCCCGAGATTAGAGACTATACCTGGTACATCGTGCCATATCAACAGGATGTTAGCCCTTGATACCGCTGCTGCTGATGCCTTCTACAATATGTTTCTGGAACAGGAAGAATACAAGAATAACCGGCAGCAGACTCACCATCGACATCGCGAACATACCGCCCCAGTTGGAGGCTGATTCGCTGTCGAGGAACATTTTTAGACCCATGGATACGGTGTATTTATCCGGTGAGTTCAGATACAGTACCGGACCGAGTAGATCTTCCCATCTCCAGTAAAAGGAGAAGATCGCTGCCGTCGCCAGTGAAGCCTTGATTAGCGGCATAATAATCTGGATGAACAAGCGGAACTTGCCGCAACCATCGATCGTTGCTGCTTCATCCAGCTCTTTGGGAATCGTACGGATAAACTGCACCATTAGGAAAATAAAGAACGGTGCGCCGAAGAACTGCGGAATTACGATCGGATTGATCGTATTCAGCCATCCCAGCTTAGTGAAAATGATGTACTGAGGTACCAGTACGACATCATGCGGTAGCATCAACGTCACCATCATGACGCCAAACCAGAAGTTACGACCGACAAAATTTAGACGGGCAAATCCAAAAGCAATCAGTGCGGACGAGATGACCACGCCCAGTGTCGACAGTACGACGATCACCAGGGAATTCCACATATAATGACCGAACGAGTAACCGCCTATTCCTTGCCAACCGGTCACATAGTTGGACCAGATCCATTCGGCAGGCAGCAGCGTCGTAGCAGTTGTGAATATCGTGCGGCTTTCCTTGAAGGAGCTGAAGAACATCCAGATGATCGGATAGAGCATGAGCAGTGCCAGTGCACCGACGAGGATATGATAGATCGGCCACTTGACCTTGCGCCACACGGCTCCTTTTTGCAGCCGTGTACCGGTCATAGCGCCGTATTCGCTAACAGGAACTTTGGGTTCAGCCATAACTCAGCGCCCTCCTTCCGATTCGTAGAACACCCACATCTTGGACGTTTTGAACAAAATAAGTGTGAGTACACCGATAAAGATCAGCATGACCCATGCCATCGCCGAGGCATACCCCATATTGTTGAACATGAATGCCTGACGGAACAGATACAGCGAGTACAGCATCGTACCATCCATTGGGCCGCCTTCTCCTTTGGAGATAATGTAGGCCGGAACGAATGTCATAAAGGCACTGATCGTCTGCATAATCAGGTTAAACAGGATAATCGGGCTAAGCAGTGGCAACGTAATACTGAAAAATTTGCGTACTGGATGTGCGCCATCCACGCTTGCGGCTTCATACATTTCCGGGGAAATATTTTTGAGACCGGCTAGGAAAATCAGCATTGAAGAACCAAACTGCCATACCGACAGAGTGATCAACATGCTGAGTGCAGCGCCCGGATCACCAAACCACTGCACCGGAGCAGCCCCGAGCGCCATCAGCAGTCCGTTTACAATCCCCTGCTCACTGAAAATGTTACGCCACATGATCGATACAGCTACACTACCGCCAATGATGGATGGCAGATAGTAGATCGTACGATAGGTGCCGATCATTTTGGAACCTGTATTCAGGATCATCGCTACGAACAAGGCAAATGTCAGACGCAGCGGTACGCCGATAAATACGTAGTAGAGCGTGACTTTAACGGAAGACCAGTACTTGGGATCACCGGTAAACATCTTCTCAAAGTTATTGAATCCCACCCAGCGCGGTGGACTGAACAAATTGTAGCTTGTAAAGGACAGATACAGCGAGATGAACATCGGGATCAGCGTAAACGCCAGAAATCCGATAATAAACGGACTAATAAAGGCATAACCAGTCAGGTTGGCCTTGAGGGAATGGTTCCGCATGAATCTGTGCACCTCCTTCAGGGGATACTTGCGTGACAGTCTCGGATATATGGACGACTATAGACTTGATGAACATGCCGGGAAAAGGAGAACCCTGCCGCCTGGCGATCACTCCGCCCTGCTGCTGCTTCTCCTTCCTCCCTGATCATCTCTACATGTTCGGTTCCTGCTTGGTCTGGCGGTGATGTACTGCTACGAACCATTGCTGGTTGTGTCTATTCGGCAATCCCTGCTGATAGCGCATGGAATTGTATTTACTCGTTAAAGGCAGGTGATGGTACGTTACGGTTGGTTGTTGGACAGGATCGCATTGGCATCTGCACGGAACTTCGGTGCAGCCTCGGCAGCTGTCGTCTGTCCAAAGTTGATCTGCTCCACATAGTCGGCCAGTGTTGCGATGACTTCTGCCGAACCTACTGGTGGCGGCGGGCTCATTGGCGACGCTTTTGGTTCCATTTCGCTTACGAAATCAAATACTTGCTTTTCCGCTTCAGTCAGATCCGGTGTAACGGATTCCTTGATTTTGGAGGAGATTGGTACACCGCGCTCGCCTTTGATCAGCTTGTTGGCTTCTTCGTTATTCACCCAGAAGTCGATAAATTTGGCGGCTTCATCTTTGGACTTGGAGCTGCTTGCAATCGACCAGTACATACTTGGCTGCATGTAGATTCCTTTTTCCATATCCGGTCCGAGCATTGGAGCGAGCGCCATCGGACGATCGGCTACTTTTTGCAGGGCAACGAACTGGTTGGACCACTGCCATGTACCAATACCGGTACCTTTGACAACTGTGGATTCCTCCAGGATTCCCTTGTTCTGGCTCAGTGTTTCCTGAGAAGGAACTGCGCCTTCTTTGATCAGTTCGGCCAGCGTACCGAAGAACTCGGTGAACAATGCATCGTCTTCATAACCGAGTGCAGTACCCTCTGCATTGTACAGGGAGTGTCCTTTGGTTCTCAGGAAGTAGTTGAAGAAAATATCGGCTGCCATGGATTCGTCAAAGTACACGCCTTTTGCTTTGGCTTGCATGGCCATTTTTTTGTAATCATCCCATGTCCAGTTGGCAGGGATTTCGTTGATGCCTGCTTTTTTGAGCAGTTCCGGGTTGTACTGGTAACCGAGTACGTTAACCCCTGTCGGGATACCGTACTGCGTACCGCCGATCAGACCGGTGCTGAGTACATTCTCGCTGACATCGTCCAGCTTGATTTTGCTGCCAATGTAGGGCTTGAGATCTTCCAGCTGACCGTTTTTGGCATACTGGCTAATGTAGGAGATATCCATCTGCATAATGTCAGGCAGCTGGTTGGCAGCAGCTTGCGGAGCAAGCTTTTTCCAGTAATCGTCAAAGGAAGCATATTCAATATCGATATTCACGCCGGGGTTCTGCTTCTTGTAGAGATCGATAACTTTCTGCGTATATTCATGACGCGCATCCGATCCCCACCAAGCGATCCGCAAGGTCTTGCCATCTTGGGCACCACCGCTGGCATTGCCTCCGCCGGAATTGCCGCATGCTGTAATCAGGAGTAAAATCGCGACCATCGTCGCCAGTGCTATTGTCTTTCTCATCTTCATTTCAGTCTCCCCTTTCGTAGTTAGGCAGCTGTGCAAGTGTGAACATTAAGTCTGGAATCAAGTATAAACAGTGTTATGTAGCATTTTGTTAACGCTTTCATATTGGGTACGCCTTTATTCTCTCAAATGCTGGAAAGCAAATGAATACACAAATCCGATGTTTTGGTTTAAAAAACAGAGTGTTCTAAATATTCAAGTGCATGATATTAAAATGCAGAACCTATTAACTTGGCTATTCCAGATTCTAATTTCTTCTGAATTCCAAAGGAAATATAATAATATAATCACGTTGTTATGTGTATTTTTATGTTTACTTTTCCATAATAAAAGTGTAAATTAATTCATGAAGTTACAATAAAGAGAAAGAATTTCTCTTGGCAATTCTAAAGAACATAGCTCCAAACGAAGTCTAACAGCAACAACCACGATTTATGATAATACTACATACGATTATATTACCTAAGATGAAAACCATGTTTATCTGTATGAAGAATCTGCTCACTCTGTTCCTCAATTAGTCATTGCAAATACTACTCAAAGCGATAAGCAAACTTTAATAACATTGTGGAGGTTAAAATGAAACTCAAAAAGTTATCATCTACCTTGACACTTGCACTGATGCTTACTTTTACATTTTCTAATCTAACACATGCTTCTTTACAAAAACCCAACGTTTATGTGAATAATCAAAAGCTGGATATTTATGCAAATGTCTCTGCAGTAGATGTTACCTATGTTCCATTTAGACCGATATTTGATAAACTCAATATGACCGTAAATTGGGACAACGACAAAAAGTCAGTAACAGCTACTAATGGAACTACAACTATTATATTAACTAATGATTCTTACACAGCATACGTCAATGATAAAGCGGTGAAACTAATTAATCCTCCATTCTACAATCCAGATGACAAACTATTTTATGTGAATTTACGCTTTGTCGCTGAATCAACAGGAGCAACAGTGAACTGGTCTAAAAATAAAACGGATGCAAACATTTATATTACAAATCCTAATTTGAAATAATGAGCAATATGAGCTAAATAAAAAATCACATCATACTATCAACGATATATTGGTCATTTTGACATCAAAATAGGATGAAATACTTTTTAATTCCATTATGTAACGTTTCATTATTAAAAAAACTGTGGAGGTTCTAATGAAGTCGCCTAAATTATTTTTTGTTCTTATAATATCAGTTGTCCTCCTTATTCCCTCTTTAAATGTTGCCCAAGCCTCGCGCGAAAAACCTGTAGTTTATGTAAACAATCAAAAGATGGATATCTATGCTGTAGTCTCAACAATTGGTGTAACTTATGTCCCGTTCAGACCCATTTTTGAAAAATTGAATATGACAGTAACTTGGGATAATATCAAAAAATCAGTAAAAGCTACTAATGGAAGTACAACTATCACATTAACTAATAATTCGTATATAGCTTATGTTAATGACAAAGAGGTGAAACTATTAGAACCTCCAGTCTATGATCCCTATGATAAACTGTTGTATGTAAATTTGCGTTTTGTCGCAGAATCCACAGGGGCAACAGTGGACTGGTCTAAAAATGAAACGGATGCAAATATTAATATCACAAATCCTAATTTGAAATAATGAATAATGTGATCCAAATAAAAAATTTCATTTCAATCTAAACAAGGTTGAAATGAGATGTTTTTATTATTAAAAATCACATCATACTATCAACGATATGTTGGTCAGTTTGAGACCAGTATAGGATGGAATACTTTTTAATTGCAATATTTAACGTGTAGTCATTAATAAAGCTGTGGAGGTTTAAATGAAATCATTTAAATTATTTTTTGTTCTTATCCTATCCGTTATACTGCTTATCCCATCTTTAAATGTTGTCCATGCCTCGCGCGAAAAACCAGCAGTTTATGTAAATAATCAACAGCTCGATATCTTTGCTGGAATAGGCTCAAAAGGTGTAACTTATGTTCCTTTCAGACCCATTTTTGAAAAACTTAATATGACAGTTGATTGGGATAGCAATAAAAAATCAGTAACTGCCAAAAATGATAAAACAACGATTACATTAACCAACAATTCTTATACAGCTTATGTAAATGGTGAAAAAGTGGATTTGTTGGCTCCGCCATTTATTGATCCTAACAACAATAGTTTTAATGTGAACTTACGTTTTGTTGCTGAATCTTCGGGAGCAAAAGTCACTTGGGTGAAAAAAGGAAATGATGCTAGTATTTATATTACAAATCCTAATCTAAATAAAAATTAAATACGATTATAATTGCCATGTCATCTCCAGCAGCTACAGTTGGAGATGACATTTTTTTATTTACTCATACAAAAGTATTCTATAAATACAGACATTGCGAAATTTAAAATGATAATACTTCCTCTTCCCTCTATCTACTCCCCGCACTTCCTGTACTCCGTCGGCGTCATGCCGGTCACCTTTTTGAACACCTGGCTAAAATACTGCGAATTGCCACCAAAGCCGAACAGCTCCGCCAATTCAAATACTTTCACATCCCCGCTGCGACGAATATGCTCGGTAGCGCGCTCGATTCGGTAGCGATTGACGTACTGGGAGAAGTTGTCGCCGGTCACTTTTTTGAAAATTTTGCCCAGATAATCGGGGTTCATGTACAGCATCTGATGGGCCACACCGTTCAATGACAGCTCAGCGTTCACATAGTTCTCCTCGATAATCTGCAGCATCTTGTTCACCACAGAGGACTGACGGTTGATATTGCTGCGGTAGTAACCCGCCGCCAGCTCCGAAGCGGCCTGCCGGATAAAGTCATGTAGCCCGGTAAGCGTCTCCAGCACTGACAGATCAGCGAGACGGCTGGTGAACCGGGAGCGCTCCTCAGCCGGATAGAGACGGATCATGACCGCATACAGCTGCAGCACATAGGAACGGGTCACCCCGATATCCAGACGCATCGCCGACAGTTCAGCGAACAATCGGTCAATCTCGGTCTCCACCTCCTGCACCTGTCCCGATTTCATGAGCAGGATAAAGCTTTCCTCGTCCAGCTCAAAGCCCGTACTTTCCCGTGAATCCGCCAGCGCTACATCCTGCCTCGTAATCACACTACCTTCACCCACATAGAAGCGGTGATTCATATACTGCTGGGTATCGCGGTACATCCGGCGCAGATCGACCATACGGTCCGGTTCGCTGAGAGCGATAGTCACTTCCAGCTTGTAGAACCCGCCGAATACTTCCTTAACCTTTTGCAATCCGTCGATAAGCCCGGTCAATGTCTGTGGATCATCCAGGAGCAGCAGCAGTTCATCCTGCATCTGGATCGTCGTGCCCATCAGCACACCTTCAAGAATATCTTCGGCGATATTTTTCAGGGCAAATAAATGCTCGTATTCATGAGAATCCTCGACCCGCATCAGCACCATACGGACCGGACGGTTCTGCAGATTGATATGGAACAGCCGTTCATAATAGTCGAGATCCCGGCTGCCGTACATTTTGTTGGAGATGAATTCTTTGAGGAACTGTTCCTTGACCTGCGGCAGCATCCGGTTAAACTGCTCGCGCATACTGATGACGAACTGTTCGCGCTCTTCCTCGGCGGCACGCTCCGACAATAGCTCGCTGATCGCTTCCTCGATCTGATGCTCGTTGCACGGTTTGACCAGATAGTGCTTGACCCCGTATTGCATGGCGCGGCGTGCATAATCAAAGTCCTTGTAGCCGGACAGCATAATAAACCGGATATCCGGGAAATGCTCATACGTCTTGGCGACCAATCCGATCCCGTCGAGACCCGGCATGGAGATATCGCTGATGACAATATCCGGACGCTTCTCGGCAATCCGTTCATATGCTTCGATCCCATTACGGGCAGTACCGACCAATTCGGTGCCGCTGCCCTGCCAATCCACTACCTGAGAGATGCCCTCCAGGATCATCCGCTCATCATCCACCAACAGCACTTTGTACATCGTACAGCTCCCCTTTCTCATATGGAATACGAATATGAAATGCAGTGACCACGTCCGGTTCGCTCTCAATACTCAGTCCATATTCAGGACCAAAGGTCAGCCGGATTCGCTCCATAATGTTATTGAGTCCAATTCCTTTGCCCCGTGTACGAACCTGCCCTTGATGCAGCCGTTCCAGAAACTCCGGCGTCATACCGGGACCGTCATCTTCTACCGTAATCTGCACCACACCCTGCTCCAGCCGGGCTGTGATGCGAATATGACAGACTTCGATCTTGGGTTCCAGGGCGTAATGAATCGCATTTTCGACCAGAGGCTGCAGCGTCAGCTTGGGAATTGGCGTATCCAACAGCTCCTCCGGCACGTCAATTGTAAAGTCCAATCGCTCCTCAAACCGCATCCGCTGAATGGTCACATAGCTGCGCACAATATCCAGTTCATCTCCGAGCCGGATCAGCTTGTCCGACATATTGACCGAGCTGCGCAGCAGGAACCCCAGCGCTTCTACCATGCGAGAGATCTCGGTCTGCTTGTTGACCTTGGCCATCCAGTTGATCGACTCCAGCGTATTATAGAGAAAATGGGGATCAATCTGTGCTTGCAGTGCCTTGAGCTCGGTCTCACGGATAATCAGCTGCTTGGCGTAATTCTCGTCGATCAGCTCCCGAATCCGCCGCAGCATCCGGTTAAAGGTACGATGCAGCAGTCCGACTTCATTCTGTGCACTGGCTGTTACCGGATCGGTCGTCAGCTCACCCAGCTGATCGAGATTACCGGTCTCTACGGTACGCATCTTCTGCAGCAGCCGCTCCATCGGCCGGGTAATACTGCGCGACAGCTTCGTCCCGAAGATCAGCGCCAGCAGAAAAATGCCGATAAATACAATCGTAACCATACGCTTGATCCAGACCATCCGCTGGAACATCTCGTCAAATGGCGTAATATGCAAATACGTCCAGCCCGTATAGGCAGACTGAATCCGCGCCGAGAAGTAGCTTTCTTCCGGCAGTGTCACCACACCATAAGGCTGGCTGCGCTGAAGCGCCTGACCGATCACCTCTTTATTCAATGTCGGTGCCAGCTCTGGTGGATACACAATCTCCTCCCCATCCGAGATAATCAGCTGGCTGCCCGAACTGCTCTCTACCTGCTGCTGTACGATCCGGTCGATACGAATGCGGACAATAATCGTCCCCAGATCGTTCAGGGTAAACGTAGATCCGCTGAATTCCTTGAACTGCCGCACTGCCAGCAGTGACCCCTGCTCTCCCACATACCAGGAGTTGGAGCCGGCTTTGGCATGTGCCAGCTTAATCAGATCGTTGCGCAGCACAGCCGGAATACCTTCACGATTGCCTGCCGACATCACTTCACCCTCGCGATCGATCGCCATCATCGAATAGACAAATTTCTCCGAGCCGGCAAAAGCGATCAGTCGGTTAGTGATCTTTTTACGGATTACATTTTTCTCATAGATGGAAGACTCCTGCTGGAGCTGGGATAGATAACGCTGCAGCTGCTCATCTGTCACTACGCGAAATGACAGATTCTCGATATCCTTGAGCTGGTTCTCGATCTCAACCGAGGACATGTTCAGCAGCTCTGACGTCTTCTCGTACATCTGGCTGTCATAGGTGTTGTAGACCGTATTCAGGACCAGCAAATACGAAGCAAAACTGCCTAACATCAGCACAGAAATAAGCAGCAGCATCTGGCGATGTATACCCAGATTAATGTAAGCGCTTTTAAAACGGGTGAGCATAGTACCTTCCTCCATTACCGTAATGCAGTATGTGGTAGCTCTCATTTACACCAATAGGAAGCAGCCAAACTATCGAATAAACGCGATGACAGGGATATACATGCAGGTTAACGTTTACAAATATATAAATTAAATGTAATTTACTGTATATTATTATAGCTTGGATTTTGTGCAAAAAACAGCAGGATTCCTGCAAACAGGGCTAATTAACCAGAAAAAAACAGCTGAACCTGGCGTTCAGCTGTTTTAGTTTCTGCTTATGCAGAGAATAGATTGCATATTATCATTTAGTTTTTTGTTGATTTTATTGCTGGAGCATTACATTTCAGTTACGGATAAATACCGCTTTCCAGCGATTCACATAATGAACGTCATATCCGAGAGTATCTGCCAGCAGACTGAGCGGTACATATACTTTGCTATTGCTACCACTGCCTTTCATAAAAGCAGCTGTATCCGTGCTTACCCGCTTACCGTTGACCATGATCATTTTACTGTTCAGCGGAATTGTAATTTGTTGTGTGCCACTGCTGATAACCGCCGAACGATTGGCTGCTGACCAGCTAACTCGTGCGCCCAGTGCTGCTGTCACATCACGCAGGGCGACATAGGTACGTCCGCTTCGTACAACCGGCTGATCTGCCGTCTTCAGCTGACGACCATTGGTATAAATCACAGGACCAGCTGTTCCTGTCCCGCTTGCCGGCGGAGTAATATAACTCTGCTCTCCCCAGATTGCTTTACTAAAAGCGGCAGCCATAGACTCATAACCGGCTGCGTTCGGATGAATATCACCTTCGGCAATATGTGTCATTGCCAGCTCCTGACCCTGAAATGCAGTTGCGACATGGGCTACACGTACATCCAGCCCCTGCTGCTTGTAATGATCCACGGTCTCTTCTACGATCTGACTGAAGCTGGCGGCAGCTTTGTTCAGATCACGGTATAATCCGGCTCCTGCCAGCATTGGAACCGGCTGATACTGATCAGCAATTACGATCACTGCCTTGGGATTGAGTGTAGTCAGCTGATCCACAATCGATGTAATATGACTGCGATATCCCTGGGTAATCGGTGTAAGATCAATCGACGACAGATCCTGCGGCAGTGCGGTCAGTGACCCCAGCGCATTCAGAAAATCATTGCCGCCAATCGTAATTGTGATCAGATCCGCATTGCGAATATCGCGGGCGGTCTGTGCACCATCAAGCGTGCGACTGCTGCCCGGCAGACCGGTCTGGATATTCGCCGTACTGATCGATCGGCCAGCAGTGATTGCATCCATGTAATTTTTCAGTCCTTCACTGGTCAGGCCAAGTATGCCGTCATTGATTGCCTGACTGCGACCGCGAAACAGCTCCTGTTCTGCCAGTCGGGTCGTGAATCCGTCATAAGCGTCAGCATTTACCTCCGGTTCATATCCGGCGGTCAATGAATCGCCGAGAAAGACCATATGTTCATACGCCTGCTGTTGTCCGGTATCACCCACTGCTGCTCCGTACACGGTAGAAGCCGCGCCTCCACTTCCGGAACCGAGCAGCAGCAGTACCATCATATATTGAATAAAAATAAATTTCCCCTCCCTCGCTGGGCGATGATTTCGGCTATGAAGATCATCGACTGGTGAATATGATAATGCTGTATTGGTAACATCCTTGCTGAAAAGTGTAAATAAAGCGGTCATTCTGAACCTTTTTGACATCGCAGCATCTCCTTTTTCCTTGTTCTGTATTATCCGTAGATCCAGATATAAAAAGGCTGCTGCAGTCCGTGTGGACTACAACAGCCATTTATTCCTGTTGGTGCTGAAGATTACTCTTCGTCCTTGGAGTCCGGACGTTTGGCCTTGTTCAGGTAATCATCATAACGTCCATCCAGTTCCTTGGCCATTTTGCGGTATTGAAGGGTCTCTTCTACAATGGGATCGTTCTCCGTCTGGATTCTCACTTCGTATTTGGGCGGAATCATACGACGTTCCCGACTGTCCCGTTCTTCTTCCTGCATCTGTCCTTCGGTTAATCGCTCGCTGAGTTCACGTTCCAGTTCATCGGATGATGGCATATTGGTTCACTCCTTATCACGATCATCTGACAGGCGCATATACACCTGAAGATAGACTCTATCCTTTATTTACCCTTGCTGCAGACAATTCATTCAGTTCGGTTCCGTGCAATTATACAGGCAGATCGGTCAGACCTGCCGTATGCAGTTCACGAATCAGTTCTTCATGAATATGACCATTGGTCGCAGCAACATTGCGCACGGTCAGCTTGTACTCTTCTCCGGAAATATCACCGATCCGGCCGCCAGCTTCCTGTACGAGCAGGGCCCCTGCTGCCAGATCCCAAGCATTCAGACCGACTTCCCAGTAAGCATTCAGACGACCGGCTGCCACGTAAGCCAGATGCAGCGCGGCCGATCCGCCGTTACGGATACTGCGCACTTTGGGCACCATTTCCACCAGTGCACGGGTATTGCGCTCCAGACCGGCATTGGCTGGAAACCCGGTTGCCACCAGACTCTCGGCCAATGTTTTCTCGCCGGCTACTTTCATCAGATTACCGTGTACATAGGCGCCTTTGCCTTTTTCGGCAACAAACAATTCATCATGGGTCGGGTCGTAGACGACGCCAACGATCACTTCACCTTTGTGTGCAACAGCGATCGATACACAATAGTATGGGAAACCATGCACAAAGTTGGTCGTTCCATCAATAGGGTCCACGATCCATACATACTCGGCATCCAGTACATTTTCGGTCGCCTGAATCGAAGCTTCCGCTCCAATCCCTGCACTTTCCTCTCCCAGGAACTCATCTTCCGGGCAGTAGGTCAGTACCAGCTTTCGAATCATTTGTTCTGCGCCTTTATCCACTTCCGTCACCAGATCCTGGGATGACGTCTTGGTATCGAGCTGCTTGTAGCTGCCCAGCTTGGTTTTGATCCATTCACCGGTTTTGGAAGCGGCATTAATCGCTACGGCTACCCGGCTTTTACTGCTTACGACATAGGGTTGCTTTTGGTTATCTTCCATGTTCAATCCCCCTGCATATTATGAAATATCTGTGATAATGGCTCTGACTTTACGGTAACACTTCAATACTGCCCTTGTCGATGATCCGAACGCCATCGCCCTGATAGTTATGCAGGTCCTTCATTAGCTGAAACAGTGCCACATCCTTGTGCTTGGCTTCGAGCATAACATCCATATGGCTGGATGTGCGCGCCGCCTCCCGCAGGAATTCCAGTAGCGGCCCTGCTTCGACGCCGTCTGCATGACTGCGGCGATCGGTCTCGCTCCTCGGACTGGAAGCATGAATCTTGGGCGGTAGATGAACACCATCCGGCACATCGGTACGTGCCAGCGGCGACTCCCATGTACGGGCCACTTCCGGCCACCAGTAAGATGCCGGTTCACCGGCGCAGTTTACCATATGATGGTGGATATCCAGTACCATCGGCAGTCCGGTACGCTGCGCTACCGCCAGCGTCTCTCCACTGGTAAAGGTTTTGTCGTCATTTTCCAGGGTGATCCGGCACTGGATATCAGGGTCCAGATGCTGGAAATGTTCAATAAATCGCTCCGACGCTGTCGGTTTGTCTCCATAGGCGCCGCCGATATGAATATTATTTTTGGAACGGGCATCCAGCCCCATCGCATCCAGCATCTTCACATGGTAGCGCAGGTCACGAATCGACGATTCCAGCACTTCCGGACGCGGCGTACTGAGCACGGTAAAATGATCCGGGTGAAAGGATACACGCAGATTATGCTTGCGTATATACTCGCCTACCTCGGCAAATGAATCCGCCAGTGCCGGATACGGGTCCCAATCGCTCAGATCCGTATGAGTCGCCAGTGGAATGATTTTGGAGGTCATGCGGTACATCTGAATCTCTTCGGCTACATTATGGCGCAGCAGTCGAAGGGTATTATGAAGATTGGTGCGGGCGATCTGTTCCAGGGAACGGAGCCCGGCTTCGCGGTCAGGTAGCTTTTTGAACCTGGCCATGGTCATGGTTTTGGAAGGCGATGAGTCCTTGACTTCAAGCGACATCGCTACATATCCGAATCGTACAATCATAGGGCTGAGTGCCTCCTCTGGTTTCGCTGTAATATTGACACCGAAGCCGGAGACAGGTTGCTCTACAACCCCTTTGCTGGAGCAGCAGATTGCTTACTTTTGCTCTCCGAAAAACATCTCATAGGCAAGATCCGTCTGTACTCTGGATTCTTCCGGTGTCAATTTGCGGATTAATTGCATCTCCACTTCTGTTACCTCATTACCCTGAAAGTTAATCTCTGCAATGCATCCGGTTATTTTCACGATCGCAACTGCGGTGTTATCCGGCGTATAAGCAATAACCTTTTGTCCGGTCGGAAATACGCGAAAACCCTGCTTGACCATTTTGCCTTTGCCATATTCGAGCAAATCGAGCAGTTCCTGCCTGTTCTTGAATTTGCATACGGAATTGAATTCGGTCTGGAATCCCATCTTCTCGCCTCCCTGGAAATTATATATTGACCTGCAGCTGGTATGAGTCTGCCTGGTCGTCTGCATCATAAGGTATAACACCTTCTGCCCCCTCTACTGTGACAGGGACATGTAATATCTTTGAATCCATCTGCCGCGAAAGGGAACCAGGCCGCAATTTACGGCGCTGTTCCCTTTCTTTCGCTGCAAGATGAGGATTTATACTAGTTGGGAAAAGAAATTTAGTCGCGGCCGAATTGCAGCTGGCGACGTTTGTTGTAGCGGTCCATACCCAGCTGGATCAGTTCGTCCAGCAGCGCCGGATAGGATTTGCCTGTCTCGCGCCACAACAGTGGATACATGCTGAATGCGGTAAAGCCTGGCATTGTATTGACTTCATTGATCATGACAGTACCATCGGTACGACTGACAAAGAAATCTGCGCGGCATAATCCATTACCATCAATAGCTTTGAAGGCACGCAGTGCCAGTTCACGCAGGTTCTCGGCCAATTCGCTGTCGATCTCTGCCGGAATCACCATACGGGAATTACCGTCGATGTATTTGGCATCATAATCATAGTAGTCGCTGTTGGAGACAATTTCACCCGGTACCGATGCCAGTGGCAGTTCATTGCCGAGTACACCGACTTCGACTTCGCGTGCATCGATATTCTCTTCTACGATGACTTTGAGGTCATAGCGGAAAGCATACTCGATGGCACGTTCCAGTTCATTCCGGTCTTTGGCCTTGGTAATGCCTACGCTGGAACCGAGGTTAGCCGGTTTAACGAAGCACGGGAAGCACAGATTATGCTCGATTGAGCTGAGGATCTCATGCTTGTTCGCTTCGTATTCTGCCGTGATAAAGCTCTCGTATTTGCACTGTGGCAGTCCTGCCTGGGCAAACAGCTTCTTCATGATAACTTTGTCCATGCCGGCAGAGGATGCCAGTACACCGGCACCTACATACGGCATATCCATCATTTCAAACAGTCCCTGGATGGTACCATCTTCGCCATATGTACCATGCAGCAGCGGGAACAGTACATCGATTGTGCTCTCCTGTCCACTCAGCTTCTGCCACAGGATACTCATCGTGCGAGAAGTCGCTTCCGGTCCGCCGCTGATCTGCAGTTCTTCCGGACGGGAAGGGGCTGCTGTATACGTCTGGCCCATGTTCCAGCGGCCTTCTTTGTCAATGTATACGGGTACTACGTCGTATTTGGTATAGTCGATTGCGTTCAGTACGGAAAATCCGGTCTGAAGAGATACTTCGTGTTCTCCGGATTTGCCTCCGTAGATCAGGCCTACGGTCAATTTTGTTGCTGTCATTTCGGAACCCCCGTTAGTCATTTAGGCATGTAAAAATATATGGTTAATCGTCACAACTATCATCGTCTGCATCATCTCATCATCGATATTAAAACAAGAATGCAGACAGGCCGAATTACGGTCTCTATTCAGTATAAATGTTCATGGGAGAGGCTGCAAAAAAACTTTGGTTATCTGTGCCTACAGTACGGGCTGCCGCTTCCCACAAATGCCTACGGTCACTGATCGGCGGACGACCGAACATTCTCGCATACTCCCGGCTGAACTGAGAAGGACTCTCATAGCCAACCTGGAATCCCGCATCGGCTGCTTCCTTATTCTCGGTTAGTAGAAGACGGCGCGCAGCCTGCAGACGAATGACTTTCTGATATTGCAGTGGACTCATGGCGGTGACTTTTTTGAAATGCTTGTGCAGGGCAGACGGACTCAGATTGACCTCATGAGCCAGCTGTTCAATCTGCAGCGGCTGCGCATAGTCATGATGAATTCGCTGGATCACCTGCAGTACACGGCTCGCATGACTGCCAGGAAAAGAAAATTGGGCGATCAATGCTCCCTGCTCATCCTTGAGCACCCGGTAGATGATCTCACGGATAATGAGTGGAGCCAGCACCGGGATGTCTTCCGGTGTATCCAGCAGCCAGACCAGACGCACAGCTGCCTCCAGCAAAGAAAGGGGCGTCTGTCCAACCAGAATGCCGCGTCCGGTATGACCATCCCACTGCCAGTCGGTCTCGTGAATAATCTCCAGAATTCGATCCGGATGCAAAGTGAGCTGCAGACTCAGATAAGGCACTTCCGGCGTAGCTTCGATAACTTTGCCGGTGACCGGCAAATGTACAGGAGTAACCAAATAGGAAGAGTCATCGTAATAGTAGCTTTCTTCCGCCAGCATAGCGACTTTGGCGCCCTGGGCAATGATGCACAGCGATGGGATCAGGATGCTGTGGGTCGGTTCGATATGGACCGAGGAACGTCTCAAACGAAGCTCGGGGATGGCGGTATCATGTGTACCATCGGTGCCGGTGTACCGCTGAATCAGCGCAGCCAGTTCATGGCGGTATAAGGCAAGATCAGGAGGTACAAGCATTGGGCTCATGGGTATTCTTCCTTTCATCTACAATGCATAACTGTTCTGCTTCATCAAACCAAGCAAAACTCGAATCTGAATTCGTATTTATTCCGGAATCTGCAAAGCCTGCTTATCCTGTATGGAGCCTATTGTAGTGAATCCGAACAGGATTAGGCAAGCACCGAACAGGAACGTTCTACCTTCTCTGAATGGATTTTGCCTATGCTGGTATAGAAGACGGTGCTTGAGTGTATCCGTTCAAACTATATATAGAGGAAGAAGGAATATCCATGAGCCAAAGTCTGAACAATAAAGTAGCCATTATCACCGGAGCCAGCAGTGGGATTGGTGAAGCCGCAGCAATGCTGCTCGCTGAACGCGGTGCCAAGCTGATCCTCGCTGCACGTCGACCAGAACCACTGGCGGTACTGACCCAGCGCATCCGGGAGGCTGGCGGCGAAGCCGTATGTGCTACAACCGATGTACGAAGTCAGACAGACATGTCCAACCTGGTCGAGCTCGCCTGTACACATTACGGACGCCTGGATACATTTATCAATAATGCAGGTGTCATGCCGATCTCACCACTGGACGATCTGCGGATTGCCGATTGGGAAGCTATGGTAGATGTGAATATCAAAGGCGTCCTGTACGGGATTGCTGCTGCCCTGCCTGTCTTCCGCCGTCAGCAATCCGGTCATTTCATTAATATTGCTTCAACAGCCGGTCACAAGACCGTTCCCAATCAGGCTGTATATTCCGGTACCAAATTCGCAGTACGAGCCATCTCCGAGGGAATGCGCCAGGAAGCCGGTGCACAGCTGCGAGTAACGATTATCTCGCCGGGAATCACCCGAACCAATTTTGCCGATGGAATAACAGACCCGGAGATCCGTTCCCGTCTTGAAGATGTACGGGATGTGCTTGCTATGCCGCCGGAAGCCGTTGCCCGTTCCATTGCATTTGCGATGGAGCAGCCGGATGACGTGGATATAAACGAGATTATTATTCGGCCGACCGCTCAGGCCTAACTTTATGTCGTTTTTATAGGGAGTCCCTGCTGTGTGTTACTAATGAGAATTTCCTATGGAGCAGTATTCGATTAACACCAAAAAGCCATGTCACCTGTAATAGCGACATGGCTTTTTGGCCAATTGATCTATATGAACCGGATCAACCTTTTACGGGTACTTCTATAGCCGTCTCGGACTGAACATCCTCTTCTCTATACTGGCGGAATACAAGCGGATAGATCAGGAAAGACAACAACAACCCCACCAATCCGATCAATCCCAGCGCAATCACATCGTGCCAGACATAATTCCATCCCAGTCCTTTTAAAGTAATATTACGGACAGCTTCCAGGAAATACGTCAGCGGCAGACATTCACCGAGTATGCGCAGCGGCGTTGGCATCGCTTCGAGCGGCCAGGTATACCCCGACAGCATAAATGAAGGTACCGCAATCAGCATCAGCGTCTGCGTCGCATCGAGTCTGCTCTTGGAGAACAGGCTGAATACAAATCCCAGCCCACACAGCGCAAAGTTAAACGCGATAGAGACCACGATCAGCGGCAGCACCGCTCCCTGGAACGGAATATGAAAAGCAATACAAGAGATTCCGAAGGTGGTCACGACGTTGACCATACCTGCCAGGAAATACGGCAACAGCTTGGCGATCGCCAGCCTCCACGGTGTCAAACGCCAGGCCCGGAAGCGTGCCCATGTGCCCTGTTCCTTGTCCCTCGTGCAGGACAAGGCAATCCCGAGCAGCAGACATTGCTGCAGAGCGGCGGATATAACGCCCAGCGGCATAAACATCTTGTAGTTATACACCGGGTTAAACAGTACTCTGGATCGGAACGGAATCGTCGTGAGCACCGATGATGCCTGCGCACTGTTCATACCTTTTTGTTCCAGCGTCTGCAGGGATGCCCCGGCACTGACACTGCTGACCACCTGATTGGCGATCCGGCTGGCACTGTTGGAATACATCATATTGCTGCCATCAATCAGCGTCAGTACAGGTACATTTTCGCCATGCTTCAGCCGAGCGGAAAAGTTGTCAGGGATTACAATACCTACTTTGGCTTCCCCGCTCTGTACTTCTGTCGTCACTTCTTCCTCATTCCATACCTGGCCCTTCACGGCAAAAGTATCGGTCGCATCAAAAGCCTGGATAATCTGGCGACTCAGCTGCGAATTATCACCATCATAGACAACGACAGACATTTCGGTAATCCGTTCATGCGAATACAAGAACCCGAATAAAACCGAGTACAGAATCGGTGTCAGCAGTAAAATGACCAATAGTTTGCGGTCGCGCACCATCTGCTTCCATTCTTCCAGAAATACATGCCATACACTCAGCCGGTTCATATCAATGCGCTCCCTGAACTGGATAGATAACCGTCGCTCCGGTCGGTACATTTGCAGACAGTCCGGTCAGCAGCACTTTGACGCCAAACGCACGTATATCCATATCTCCGGAACTTTGGCTTGGCTTTTGAATAGCAAAATCGGCGGCGGTATCCATCACTTTGACTTTTCCTTTCACTTCGCTGCCGTCGGACAGCAATCTGACGGTGACAGAGTCCCCTACTTTCAGACCATGCAGATCCGTTTCATTAATATAGAATTTGGCCCAGCGCTGATTGGTCGTCTCCAGCGAATAGACGGTATATCCTGCGCTTGCTATTTCACCTGCATGAAGAGAACGGGATTTTACTACTCCATCGGCAGGCGCTCGCAGCTCTGTATAACCTACATAGGTCTGGGCTTCCTTCAGTGCGGCTTTGGCCTGGGCGACCTGTGACTGAGCGGCTTCCACTGCAGATTTGGCCTGGGCATAGGCAGCCTGCGCCTGGGCGACAGTTCCTCCTGCCTGGGATACAGCACCTTGAGCCTGTTGTACAGAGGCCTCGGCTGCTTTGACATCCTGGGCCTGGATATCGACCTGACCCGCACCTGCCTGGGCTTCCTTGACAGCTGCCTGCGCCTGCTCGTACTGGGCTTTGGCTGCATCAATCTCTTCCTGACGGCTTCCATCCTGTGCCAGTTTGAGCTTTTGGACAGCTGCTTCGTACTGGGCATCAGCCTGTTGCTGTTTCATTTTGGCATCATCCAGCGAAGCATCTGTCGCCAGCCCGGCATCGAATAGTTTCTGTACCCGTTCAAGTGATTTATTCGCAGTATCCAGTGTTTTTTTGGCGGAATCGACGCTTACCCGGGCCTGGGTGATTTCTTCCGGTCTGGCACCGCTTTTGACTGCTTCCCATTTGGCTTTGGCCGCATTCGCAGCAGCCTGGGCCTGGGCGATCTTGCTGGCTGCGGATTGTGAGGTGACTTTGACAGCGACATTACCCTGCTGCTGCTTGGCCTGGGCTACGCCTACAGCTGCTTCGGCCTGGGTGACACCAGCCTGCGCCTGTGTAATGCCTGCCTGCGCCTGGGATACACCTGCTTTGGTCTGGTTCACATTGGCTCGAGCAGCCTGCAGAGCGGCCTGGGCCTGCGCCACTTTATCATTGAGCTCCTGACTCTCAAGACGGGCGATAACCTGCCCCTTTTTCACCGTATCTCCTTCATCAACAAGCGTATCCTTGATTCGGCCAGCGACCTTAAAACTGACGCTGATCGTATCTGACTCCACATAAGCAGTAGGCTGTGAAGATGCCTGACCGCTGGTGCTGCCTTTTTTACTGAACGCGACCAGTCCGTAAATACCAGCTGCGATCAACAGAAGTACCACTCCATAAATGATATATTTTCTGGCTTTCATTGCTTCTCCCTCGCTCCTCTGTAAATATGAGTCTCTCTACTCTACTTTTCATTCAATATAGCATATACTTGGAGTACACCATATTCTCAAAAAGTAGACTTAACTGAACTAAAAGTACATACAGGAGGGTATCTTATGAATATTGAACAGCTGAACTACATTATGGAAGTCGCACGTTCCGGTTCGTTCACACGGGCAGCCGAGAACGCTCATATTACGGTGACAGGGATCAGCCGCTCTATCTCTCTGTTTGAGAAAGAGATTGGCATGGAGATCTTCACACGCTCTCGTACCGGCGCTGCTCTAACGCCCGAAGGAGAGAAGATCGTCACCAAGATTGCCGGCATTCTGAACCAGATCGGCGAGTTGAAGCTGGAAGCCAGCAGCTATAGTGAAATGAATAACGCCAAACTGCGATTATCCGCTATTCCGGGTCCGATTTCACTGCTGATTGATATCCTGACTGATATGAAGCGTGAATTCCCCGGCAGTCGGATCGAGATTACCGAAGACCATACCGAACGGGTAATTGAGGATGTGCTGAGCGGACAGAGTGATCTGGGCTTTGTCCAGATGAAGGAACATATGCTGCATCGCTATCCTGGACTGCTGTTCGACAAACTGGCGGAGGATCAGGTGATCATTGTCGCCAATGCCAAGTCTCCGCTTGCCCAGATTGATTCCATTCAGAGACAGGATCTGCTAAAGGTACCGTTCGTACTATATAATGATCCCAATATTATTGAATTTGTGAAAATGATCGGCCCGGATGTGGACATATTGTTCAAAAGCAACAATGTCGATGCCCTGCTCAAAGCGGTTAAGTCCAACCTTGCCATTACAGTCGCCACCCGATTCTCACTACAGGCTTATACGACGCCGGATAATCCCGAGATGGTCAATATCCCTTTTCAGCTACCTGGTCAGGGCAAGTCGTATCTGTGTCTCGTGACTTCGCGCGATCATACCCTTTCCCGTGCAGCCAGACTATTTATCCAGCGGTTTAAGAATTCTTTAGCGTAAAGTTTCTTATATAAAAACGGCCATATGTACAAAGAAGACTTTGATTTTATTTTTTGATATAATTCCGTCGAGCACCATACTTTTCCATTTCAGGAAAACGAAGTTGCTATACAAAATGATTGAAGGAGGGATTTCATACACGTGCTTACTGTTTCTTTGCGTCAGCGTGTTCGTATTCTGACCGAGTACATCAGATTGTTCACCAAAATGCTGATCAGTAATAAGTTCTCGCTTGGCTGGTATTTACTTTTCCCGAACATTATTTTCTTTTTCACGCATTATAACTGGCTGTCCTCGCCACCAGATCCAGAAGTTTTCTATTTACATACTAGTGTATTTACAGCTTATATCATTTTCCTGCTGTCGATCGATGCACCGCTCAATCTGATTCGTCTTCGGGAAAATGGAGCACTCAAAGTATTCAAGTTCATCTCAGGTTCCAAATACAGTATTATCTTGTCGCAATTAATCACTCAATTTATCGCCATGGTGATAGCTATGCTCCTTTTTGCAGTACTTGCAGGAGGTCTGATACTTCCTCATTGGTCTGACATTCTCTTATTCATGGCTGTACTTATGCTGGCTTGTACTATTGCAGCTCCGGCACTATCGCTCTTTTTCACATGGCTTCTGCTGCTACGTGTCAAACAGGAATCGCTGTTTACGATGGTCAGTATTTTGCTGCTGTTTTTCCTGATCTCGGCTAATAACTTTGCGCTACCCGGCTGGGCCGGTATGCTGATCCTGTTAATCAATCCTCTCGAAGTGGTGCGCCAAATCATGTACATGCTATCCAATGGACTGATTCATACATCAATGCCTGTACATGACCAACTACTGATTTTTATTATTCTTTTCTTTTATATTCTGATCGGAATTCTGTCCATGCGAGCCATTCGTGTCACTTCTTCAACCGGACGCATCTAATTTAAGGAGGACACTGGTCATGCCCACTGTTGATATTCGGAATTTAACTTATCAATACAAAGGTTCTGGCAGAAAAGTGCTGGATAATCTGTCGTTAACCTTTAAACCGGGAATAATGAATGTGGTTATTGGACACAATGGTGCCGGGAAAACCACTTTATTTGATCTGCTCAGCCGTCTGCTGATTGCACCTGCTGCAGTTAGCGGTCTTCCGCCGGAGCAGGAGACTCTTTATCAGGTACAAGGAATCTTGTTCCCCTCTTCCCTTACCGGATATGATTTATTTCGCTTTTTTCTGTACACCGATTTTCGTAACGGAATCAAAATCACCAGACAGCCGTATACCGATTCACAAATGACTTCCGACGAGAAGGATATGATGGAACGCCTTTGGACAACACGTTATGGAGATATGTCTGTCGGAGAACGCCGTTATCTGATCATTCTTGCTATCACACTTATGCAGCGCAAACTGTATATTTTCGACGAACCTACTTCGGCTATAGATCCTGCTGCTCGTATTAGGGTTCTGAACCGGATACAGAAATTGGCCAGCGATCCCGATAAACTGGTAATTCTGTCTACCCATACATTACATGAACTCAAGAACCATCCCTGTCATTTGTATGCACTTCATCGTGGGCAAAAAATATTCGAAGGAAGCTATACAAGATTTCTTGAACATTACGGAAGTGAAGATCCAGATCTTGCTTTTGCGCATATGCTCCACCACCACTAAGTAGTAGCCTGCCCTTTTGCATCATAAAAATAATAACTAAATAAAAAATTTCACTGCCTGTGCAGCAAATAAAAGACTTCTTCCAAAAAAAGAAATAGTCTTTTATTTTTTTGAGAAATACTTCCGAATTTATCCAAAAACCACTTTACTACCTCACATGTAAACGGTATACTTAAAGTGTTGATTGATTTTGAAATCAAGTTTCATTCTGCGAAACAAGCATTCTGTATATACAAGATTGTTTCCTCGAGATTGATACTTTTTTCAATATGATTATCTTTTCCTGTAACCAGTAAGCCGTATTTCATTCAAGGAGGTTCATCTATGTCCGTTAAAGACTCATTTTCCGTTGGCCGTGAACTGAAAGTGAAAGACAAGACTTACCGTTATTTCAGCCTCGAAGCGCTGAAAGAAAAAGGCTACACCAGCATCGACAAGCTGCCGTTCTCTATTCGGGTACTGCTTGAAGCTGCTGTTCGTCAATTCGATGGTCACGCGATCACCGAAGAACACGTAAAACAACTCGCGGGATGGGCTGAGGGCCGTGAGGAAAAGGAAATTCCATTTATCCCTGCACGTATCGTATTGCAGGATTTCACTGGTGTACCGGTTGTCGTTGACCTTGCAGCAATGCGCGATTTCGTTAAGAAATCAGGCGGCGATCCAAAGCAGATCAACCCGCTCGTACCGGTTGACCTGGTTATTGACCACTCTGTAATGGTAGATGCATACGGTACTCCCGATGCACTTGAACATAATGTAAATGTTGAATTTGAACGTAACGAAGAGCGCTATCGTTTCCTGCGCTGGGCACAGACTGCATTTGACAACTTCCGTGCCGTTCCACCTTCCACTGGTATCGTTCACCAGGTTAACCTGGAGTATCTGGCTTCTGTAGCCGCTACGAAGACGGTAGATGGCGAGACTCAGGTCTTCCCTGACTCCCTCGTAGGTACCGATTCCCACACTACCATGATCAACGGTCTTGGTGTTGTTGGCTGGGGTGTCGGCGGTATCGAAGCCGAAGCAGGTATGCTCGGTCAACCATTGTACTTTGTTATGCCGGAAGTTATCGGTTTCAAACTGACAGGCAGCCTGAGCGAAGGCGCAACAGCAACTGACCTGGCGCTGACGGTTACCGAAATGCTCCGTAAAAAAGGCGTTGTCGGCAAATTCGTGGAATTCTATGGTCCGGGTCTTGCCAACATCAGTCTCGCTGACCGTGCAACAGTAGCCAACATGGCTCCTGAGTACGGCGCAACAATCGGTTTCTTCCCTGTCGATGACGAGACACTGTTCTACCTGCGCAATACCGGCCGTGCCGATGATCAGGTTGAACTGGTAGAAGCCTACTACAAAGCACAAAACATGTTCCGTACGTCCGAGACTCCTGATCCGGTATTTACCGATGTGATCGAGCTGGATCTGGCTTCCGTGGTACCGAGTCTTGCCGGTCCAAAACGTCCTCAGGATCGTATCGAACTGACCAATATGAAACTGAGCTACGACACAGCGATCCGCACACCGGTTGAAGCTGGCGGTTATGGCCTGTCGGATGAAAAACTGGCTGAGAAAATCACCGTTCAACATCCAAATGGCAAAACCAGCGAAATGGGTGCAGGCGCTGTCGTTATCGCAGCGATCACCAGCTGTACGAATACGTCCAACCCAAGCGTTATGCTGGGTGCCGGCCTACTCGCCAAAAAAGCAGTAGAACGTGGACTGAAAGTACCTGGTTATGTAAAAACAAGTCTGACTCCAGGTTCCCTGGTGGTAACCGAGTATCTGCAAAAAGCAGGTCTGGACAAATCACTGGAAGAACTCGGATTCTATCTGGCAGGCTACGGCTGTGCAACATGTATCGGTAACTCCGGTCCATTGCCTGATGAAGTTAGCCAGGCTATCGCAGATAACGATCTGACGGTATCCTCCGTATTGTCCGGTAACCGTAACTTTGAAGGACGTATCCATGCCCAGGTGAAAATGAACTATTTGGCATCTCCGCCACTGGTTGTTGCTTATGCACTGGCAGGCACAGTAGATATCGACCTGACCAAAGATCCAATCGGACATGACCAGGAAGGACAGCCTGTATACCTCAAGGATATCTGGCCATCTTCCCAGGAAATCCGCGATGCGATCGGTCTATCGATCAGTCCGGAAATGTTCCGCAGCAGATACGAGCATGTATTTACTGCCAACAAACGCTGGAATGAAATTCCGGTTCCACAGGGTGAACTGTACGAGTGGGATGACAACTCCACTTATATCCAGAATCCGCCGTTCTTCCAGTACCTGGCTAACGGCATGACTGACATTGAGGATATCCGCCATGCACGCGTACTGGCACTGATGGGCGATTCCGTAACGACTGACCATATTTCTCCAGCTGGTAACATTTCTCCATCGTCCCCAGCCGGACAATATCTCAAAGAGCACAATGTAGAACGCAAAGACTTCAACTCCTACGGCTCCCGTCGTGGTAACCATGAAGTCATGATGCGTGGTACATTTGCCAACATCCGTATTCGTAACCAGGTCGCTCCGGGTACAGAAGGCGGCGTAACCAAGTTCCTGCCTACGGATGAAGTAATGTCCATCTACGATGCATCCATGCGTTACCAGGCAGAAAGCCAGAATCTGGTCGTTGTTGCCGGTAAAGAGTATGGTACAGGAAGCTCACGTGACTGGGCAGCCAAAGGTACTTTCCTGCTGGGCGTCAAAGCAGTTATCGCTGAGAGCTTCGAGCGTATCCACCGTAGTAACCTGGTAGGTATGGGCGTACTGCCACTGCAATTCCAGGAAGGCTACAGCTGGAAACAGCTTGGTCTGGATGGTACCGAGGTGTTCGATATCACTGGTCTGAGCAATGATGTGAAGCCAGGACAGGTATTGAATGTAACTGCACAACGTGAAGATGGTACCAAGTTCGAATTCCCTGCTATTGTCCGTCTGGACAGCGCAGTGGATGTAGACTACTACCATAATGGCGGTATCCTGCAGACCGTTCTGCGTCAGATGATCCAGAACACCAACAAAGGTGAGACCGTATAAATTTCAGCATTTGCTGTTGAATAAAGTAAACTCATAAACAGGTGCCTATCCATCGCTTCCCGGACAACCGGTTAGCGACAGGATAGGCACCTGTTTTTACATATAAAATCCAGCTTACTTTCGTAGGGATCGTCGTCGTGTCCACCATATCGCACAACCTGCTGCTAGTACTCCTGCTCCAATAAAAAATGCAATCATTCGGTGTCCGCCGAGCAGTTCGGAACGGCCTGGCAATATAGCAATAGACTCACCCAAGTGATGTAGATTCATACCGTTGGAGCTGCCAAATTCCGAGGTTCCCGGGACTATTGCTACCTGACTCCCTCCTCGTTCTACGACAGGCGAATTGCTGCTGCACATATCGGTTTTCAGATTACCTTCGGATTGCCGGGCGAAAATAAGGTATCTTGCGCCTTGTTCAAAAGTTATACCACAGGATGCAGATTCACTGCTGGCAAGAATAGAGGTCTGCTCATATACCTTACCTTTCCATGCAGACTGAACGGCAAACGTATACTGTTTGGTAGAAGGTTCTTCCCCGGATAAAGCGGGACGGATCGAAGTTACTTCACCTGTGAATACAGCATCCGCCATTTTTTTGCTTTCTTGTATAGGCACGTTGGCAGCGCAGCTGCAGGCAGACACCGGTCTGGCAAACAAGGGAAACAGCAGGCTAATTAGCAGCAGAATTAACAGACTTCCAGCCAGATGACGTTGGATGGGTATCTTCTCCCCTCATTGATAGGATAATTAAATTCCATATTTTAGTATAAATTAAATAGATTGTATATATTCACAGACGCCTATTTTCAGGTTTTGTTGCTGCTCCCCTCTACTTTTGTCTTCTGGTTCCAAAATAATAATGTCCTATCGTTATAGGATCAAGCTCAATGGTATTTTCTTTTTCTCATTATCTGATGAGTCAATAGTCTGTTCCAGCAGCACAGGGCTGTTACGTGTGCGGGCTGTCGATCAAGCTGGAATCGTATCTATTTCAATAGAGTAGTATACAAAAATAAAGAGCACTTCTCTTCGTCAGAGAAATGCTCTTTGGTGTACATTCATTATCTGTATCGTACATACCCGGTTATCCCAGCGTTCAATATGCAGGCATTTAGCGCAGCTTGATCCCCATCTCGCGGGCAGCGGCGATCAATACAGGTGCATACTCGTGCAGTCTGTCGATCGACAGGCGGCTCACCGGACCGGACAGTGACAGTGAAGCACGCAACTGGCCAGCACTGTCAAAGATCGGTACCGCTACAGCCGCCGCTCCAGGCTCACGTTCTTCATAACTGGTAGAGTAGCCGTTATGACGCACCTCTTCCAGCTGCTGGCGATACATATCCGGGTCTACGCTTGGTGGCCATTCCGCGCTGCTCAACAGCAGCTCCTGTTCGGCATCACTGGAGAAGGCAACCAATACTTTACTGGATGCACCTACAGTCAGCGGCAGTCTGGCACCGACCTGGGCGACCCGGCGGATCGCCTGATTGCTCTGTACCGCCTGAATACGCAGGCGTTCGTCTCCATCTCGGATATACAGACTGATCGTCTCGCCGAGCTGTTCACGCAGCTGCTCCATATCTGGCAGCAGCATCGTTGCAGGGTCATCATTTTGCGCTAGATGGGTCGACAGCTCCCAGATTTTGATACCCAGACGGTATTTGTCAGTGGCGCTGTTGCGCACGACAAACCCTTTCTCCTCCAGCGTAGCCAGCAGACGGTGCACGGTACTTTTGTGCAGTCCAATCTCCGAGGCAATTTCGGTGAGTCCCAGATCACTGGATCGGGTAAAGCAGAGTAGTATGTCTAATGCACGCTCTACAGCACGCACAGTTAATTTGCGGTCTTCCATTTCTCTCGCCTCCAATGGCTGGCTGATCATACAGCCCTGTGTTAATGACATGGACTAACAGCACTTTACCATACTATTGTTTCACTCAATGAAACATGGTTACATAAATTATATCGAAGCTAACTCTAAAGGTAAAGGGAAATACGTCGATAATAACAATGTAATCTATTCGTCGATGCAGCCGTCAAAATTGACTTTCTCTACATCGCATCTTACCATAATACACGAATGTGAATATGGATAATGAAAGTTTGCTTTTTTGTCGTTATATGTATGATCGTATGACTTATTTATGAAATCAGGAGGGGCATTATGTCTTCAACTGCACAACGCAATACGACGCCCCGCTCATCCGAACCGGACGAAACGTATCTTATTCAGCCAAAGCAAGTTCGTCTGAAACATGTCATCGTAGCTCTGTTGCTATCCGTGGTATTTTTCTTTCTGTTCTGCTTTATTGCACTGCATGCCTATATCGCCTGGGTATTGTCCTATCCGACAGTAGCCAGTGTCTATTCCAACCCGATGCAGGCCAAAAATATGGCTTACGAAGACATTACGTTCCCTGCCCATGATGGCAGCCGGATGATGCAGGGCTGGTATATACCAGCAGAGAAACACTCGACCAAGACCATTATATTCAGCCACGGTTATGGAGCCAATCGCGAAGAGACATGGATTCCGATGTACGATCTGGCTCACTATGCCCACCGGCTGAATTTCAATGTCATTATGTTCGATTACGGATTCGCCTCCAAGACCAATCCTGAAGTCGCTACCGGTGGTAAAAAAGAGTCCCAGCAGCTGCTGGGGGCGATTGATCTGGCCAAGCAGCGTGGTGCTCAGGAGCTGGTCGTCTGGGGATTTTCGATGGGAGCCGGGACTGCCCTGCAGGCCGGTCTGCTGACGGATCAGGTGGATGCGATGATTTTGGACAGTACGTTCTTGCTGGAGCCAGATACACTTTATTATAATATCCGCCAGCAGATGGCTCTTCCGCAGCATCCATCGATCGAGATTCTGGAGACACTGTTGCCGGTCGTGAATGGTACCAGCCTGAATCAGATTCCTTACCAGACCGTCAAGAAAAAGGACTATCCATTCCCAATCTTCTTTATTCATGGGACGCAGGATAGCAAGGCACCCTATCAGATTGCCGAACAGCTCGCTTCCAACCAGACCAACCCGGATTCGGAAGTCTGGATTATCCCGGGCGCGCATCATGAGTTGGAATTCCGCGAGCATCCGCGTGAATATCTGCGCTATGTATCCAATTTTCTCAGCAATCTGGACCTGGCCACAGGAGATGAAATGGATACCGATCCAATGCTGAACGGAACGACCGAAGATAGCGGACTGAACTCTGGTGCTACTAAACCTTCACCGCCGATCCCTGCATCGGAAGCAGGCAAATCATCCAATAAGGAAAAAGACAGCACCGATGCTGCAGATTCGGATACGACTCGTTCCCGCTCTAACGGAACGACAGAATCCACAAAATCTACAGAATCCAAGGAGAAAGACAGTACTTCTAAGAACACTGATCCATCAACCGACTCTACACCATAATTGCATGAAGACAGGCATCGATTTCATGGGATGGCCTGCCTTCGTTTTGTCTTACTATGTCTGATAGCCAAATAATAAGGCATGATCTCTCCGGATATCCGGTAGCGATCATGCCTTATTATTGCTGTCTGCTAATCTATTCAACGTCTATTCATTCCATTCGTTATGATCCATATAGGAGTTAGTCGGATGATGTACTGGGTTTATTCGTTCAGGAAGTGTGTCTGAGCCTGGCACCTGAACGGACGCTTACACTCTCACAGTGCTCGCAGTGTCCGTTTAAGACGAATTTTACGTGTTCCAGTACATTTTCTATTTGATGTCCGCATTTGCTGCATACGAAATTTTTTTTGCTGTTATATGTGTTTTTCATGTCCTCACCTTTTGTTTGTCAGAAGTTGTATACGGACCGAACACTTGCATGGAAGCGTGTGTTCTTGTTTGTCCCTTCTAGTATTAACCTTTGTAGAGGAGAGTTAATCATTATATTCAGGATATTTCTGGAATTATTTTGTAGCTCGGCGAATAATCCATTCGAGCCAGCTCCAGGGCAGCAGCTTGCGTGCCATCACCAGCAGACCGCTTCCCTGCCCTACCGGATAACGAAGACGCGGATGCTTATGATTAACGATACGTCCGATCAGATCGGCAACCTGTCGGGGATGAGGTGCATGTTCGGCAGAGTGCCGTGAATAGCGGAGTACCGCATCCAGCTGCGGCTGATAAGGAGAATCCGGCTTCGTATGGATACTGCTTAACCCTTTGTCCCAGATATCGGTTCGATACGAACCGGGTTCGACCAGCACGATTTTGACCCCAAATGGCGCCATCTCATGCCGCAGACTCTCGCTGAATCCCTCGATCGCGAACTTGGAAGTAGCATACGGTGCATATCCGGGAAAAGCAGCCAGACCACTCACGCTGCTCATATTAATAATCAGGCCGCTGCGCTGTTCGCGCATGATCGGTAGTACAGCTCGTGTAACAGCAATCAGTCCGAATACATTGGTCTCCAGCTGATCACGCCAGGCTTGCATCGGCACATGCTCGACAAAGCCTCCGGCAGCATAGCCGGCATTGTTGATCAATACATCGATATGCCCATGCTGCCGATATATCGATTGTACAGCAGTCGCTAGACTCTGCTCGTCAGTCACATCCAGCTGAACATACTGGATACGGTCAGTCACTCCCTGCTGGGCGGCCTGCTCTTCCAATGCTGTTCGCCGGGACAGATCCCGCATCGTTGCGATCACGACAAACCCCTGCCGGGCCAAATTAAGCGCAATCAGCAGCCCAAAGCCGCTGGAACTGCCGGTAATTATTGCGATTCGAGAAGGAGCCGAATAGGTAGTAGATGAAGTCATAGGGAAGTGCTCCTTTGTAAGGGAATAGAGATATGATAAAGATGAAAGTAAAAGGGTATTCAGGTCCTAGGCTATATTTCGATCGGTAAATAAAGAATGTAAAGATACACTGCCTTCCTTGTCATTACAGATATGGATGACCGTTTATAGGCTCCAGCGTCTCTCTACCCGGCGCAGCTTCACCGGGCCCGGCGTAAAGTCATAAGCCGTAAAGCAGATGCGGGGAGGAATACTGTTTAATCCTTTACATATTGTCTCTATCCGGCTGTGTATCTCCTGCTCGACCAATGCGCTTGCTTCGCCTGTATCATCTAGCCGATAAGCAATCTCCAACAGATCTTCTGTCTGCTGAATTACCCGATAGTGGCTGATGTGAGGAGAAGCCGTAATAATCGCCCGCGTTACCAGATCGGGAAACAGTGGAATTCTTTTGCTTTGTTGCTGATGCCGAATGTACAGGATATCGTCGTACCGTCCCTCGATCCGCTCAATTGCGGTCAGCGGCGATCCACATGCACAGGGACCGGCAGCTTCTGTCAGAATATCATTTAGCCGGTAGCGGATAATCGGTTGTGTCGTCCGCGAGAAGTCGGTAATGATCGGCATGAAGCGCCGGCTGTCCGGATCAATGTATTCCTTTTCGATACAGACAATATCTTCATTCAGATGAATCGTACCGTGTGCACAGGTTGCTCCCAGGAATCCCTCTGTACATTGATACACCTGATGCACTTTCTGGGCAAAAGCCTGTTCGATGTACTGCTGATCCAAGGGGTCCAGCACTTCGGCTACAGCGATCATTCGCTGCGGCTGTACCTTCAATCGACCGGCAGCATATTCTTCTACCAGCAATCGCAGCATCGAAGCCGGAGCGACCCAGATTGTGGGACGATACTCGTTCATCTGCTGCAGATGCTCATCCAGCGGACGGATCAGGTCAAAGTAACGGAATTGCAGTCGGCCTTTGCGAACCGATTCATACAGATTGCTATTGGCACGCAGGAAGAAGGCGATTCGCGCTTCCCGCTTCAACCCGCCCGGCAGCAGCTTCGCAAGTACTGTTCCTGTCCAGGCTGACTGTTCTTGCGGACTGACCAGGAACAGCCCCCGATTCCCTGATGTTCCAGAGGATAACCCTACAGTCACACCATGCAGCAGCGGCTCAAAATCCCGTGTCTGTTCTGCCCGAAGCGCAAGCTCCATCGCTTCATCGCCGCGGATTCCTACGGTATTCAGTTCATCAAAATGCTCCATCATAATCGGCTTGTCGATAATGGGAAATTGGCGCCATGCTTCATCCGGCAGCCCTTTCCAGAGATCTCGGTAAAAAGGCGAACTCTCCCGTACCCGTCGGATCTGCCGAATAATCCGGCGTTCCTGCCAGCGTTCCAGCGCTTCACGATCGGGCCAGCGATGCAAGTGGCGGGTCAGCATATAATGATACAAAATGCGCAGTGTGTCACTGTTCATATCAGCCATTTCCCTCCCCACTGAGCCAGTACTTCCCTGCAGTGGCTTGGCACAATACGAAGCTCAGGGTTCATATCCGACCACTCACGCAGACGATCCATGCTGCGGACATACTCTCTGCGATCCGACATGATGAGCCCAGCCAGCGGATGCGGCCGACGATTCTCACGCAGTGCGCGGCTGGACCAGACGGTATCCGCACAGAGCAGATAATCATGCGAAGCAGTTGATAACAACAGCCCAATCATTCCTTCGGCATGACCGGATAGCTCCACAGCCCATAAGCTGCCATCTCCAAACAGATCATGCATAGGCCCATACGATTGCCCGAATACGGCTGGGTCCCTTGATACGGATGTCTCTTTTGATACAGATGGTCTACTTGATGTCGACTGCGCCTGCACAGATGTCTCGGGATACACCAGATCCTTTCTGTAAAAAGGCAAAGAACGCTGCAGCCAATCCTCCGGCAGCAGTCCGCTCAGGAATCCTGCTTTGACTGCGCACAGCGTACCCAATCTGCGTACAGCTTCATACGATTCCCACAAATAGATAAACCGGGCATTGGGAAAGTCCCGAACCGCTGCAATATGATCGCCATGAAAATGGGATAGAATCACATACTGCACATCGGTCACATCCATTCCCATACTGCCCAGCTGATAAACCGCGCTATCCTGTTCCTCGTACATAACAGGCGTAATATAACGATACGCCGCCTGCGGTAGGGAGGCCGTTTCTGTAAAAAAACGACTGCTATAGCCTGTATCAAACAGAATAAGCCCATGCTGTGGATGACGGATACAAGCAAACCCTGCCGGAAAAGCGACTGGTCGCAGCGTTCCGCCACGAATCGTCAATACCTCGGGATGGGTACAGTACCCTGCCGCCCCCAGCCATAAGGATACCGGCGTAGATGTCAGCATATATTTTCTCTCCTTTCACCCATGAATTAATCACAGGTAGTTCATCGTGGGTTAATTCTCCATACGATATTCCGGATGATGTTCCTGTCGCCACCAGTCGGCAAAGCGCCTCAGCCCTTCATCCACCGTTACAGCCGATACATAGCCCAGCTCCTCCCGGGCCTTCTGAATATCGAGCGTATGCGGTATAGCGATAGAACCTACGGTATAACGGGTAAGCAGTGGCTCACCGGACAATGGCAGCAGCCTATAGGTGGCTTCCAGTAGACCTGCAACCGTGTAGGCTGCCTTAAGCGGAATCGTACGTGTACGCAGTGGCAATCCCAGCTGTTCGAACAGGAGGGTCAATAAGCTGTCAAATGGCATGGCTTGCCCGTTGGAAATATTATAGGCTTGTCCGAGCACATGAGCAGGGGCAGAAGCTCCCAACAGCATGGCATCGAGCACATTATCTACATAGGTTAAGTCGATCTCGGCCTGTCCTCCATTGAGCAGCGGCACACCGGACTTGCGGTTTGCCTCCATCAGCCTTGGGAACAGCGTCTGATCCATAGGACCAAAGATCGCTCTTGGACGCAGCATTACAACCGGCAGCTCTTGCTGCTCCCAAGCCTTCAGCAGCAACTGCTCCGCCAGTAGCTTGGTAGCCGCATAATGATTGGCAGGCTTGCGCGGCAATGGATCGCTTTCCCGAATCCCATAGCGCGTCCGGTAATCAAAATAAATGCTGGGCGTCGAAATATGAACCAGACGCTGTACACCATGCTGCATGCATCCATCTGCCACATGACGGGTAGCCTCTACATTGCTGGCAAAAAAATCACGATATGAACCCCATGGCGAAGACAGGGCTGCACAGTGAAATACATACTCCTGTTCCCGGCAAGCTTTCACGACCTGCTCCCGATTACGCAAATCAATAGGCACGAATCGCGCACCTCCTGCACTCAGCTGGCGCCCAGCCTGTTCATTACGTCCGGTCGCTGTGACCTGCCAACCTTCGGACAGCAGGCGCCTCGTCATATGTCCCCCGAGAAAACCGGTCGCTCCGGTTACCAATGCTTTCTTCATAGTCTGCCTCTTTTCGCGTTGATCAGGATTGGATCGTCTGTCCGTTCCATTCAATGTCGTGGGTTAACGCTTCGGTGATCGTGATGTGCTGCTGTCTGCTCAAGCGCCAAGCCGCTCGCACCAACCGCAGCTGCTCGATATAAGGTCCGCGATCCTGGGCATGATAGACTGCATCTCTTGTTCCTCGCATGGCTGTGAACCATCTTTTCCAATCCTGCCATGACCAGCCCTGACGCCAGCCACTGATTAGCATCGGCAGTGTCAGCATAGCGCGGCTGCCCGGCTGCGGCTGAATAATCCGCTGCGTGGCAATCAGCTGATCGGGATCAAGCAGTGCCATTTCCAAGCCATCTTCCGGCCGGAATAAATGTACACCGCTTGTCGTTCGTGGATTGCACTCAATCGGATAGAGCTGCTGATCGACGTCCGAAGCAATCAGATCAAAGCTGATTTGTCCGCTAAATGGAGTTCCCTGTACATCCGCCTGTGTCTCGACAAACTGCTGTACCCAGGACAGTGTCGCCGCTCCATCGAGTGCTTCAAAATGCACACTCGCTCCTGCCTGACTGCTGCGGTACTGACAGCGGTATGCTGCATGAGCTACAATAACGCCCTGATGCACAATACTGTAGGTGCATATACTTTCCCCTGTCAGATAGCGCTGGACGATCCACGGCTCTGCTGGAGATAACGAAGCAGGTACAGCCGCAGACAATGAGGAATTGCTGCCTTTTCGCTGGCTGCCACCCCGATATAAGCGCTGAAAAAAAGAAGGCAGCAGCACCCGGGAAGCAAAGCGCGAATAAGCCGGCTTTAATACCACCGGCCCGTCATATATCCCGTTGCCACGGAGACTGCTGTCATCTGCGGAATTGTCCGAAAAAGACTCTACCGATTGAACCCACTCCACTATGCTCTGCTGGGCTTGCTCCCATGCTGCTGTATCGGTAATTAAGCGGGTCTCCGGGGCAGGCAGACCTGCCTGATATACCTGCTCAATAAAGTCGCCTTTGTGATGCAGGCGGCGCAGGGTTTCCAGCGGAGGAGAAAGTACACGGCAGATCCGGCTGAGCTTCTCATACCCATGAGCAATGTAGAAAATTTCTTCGCAGGTAGGCAGCAGCAGCTGAATATCCAGTTCTTCCAGCAATCGAGCCAATTCTTCCAGATAACCCTCCGGTTGCTGGCGGGGCGGAGGCAGACGGAAGCTGGCTGCGATGGCATTCGACGTTCGGCACAGATGATATTCAGCACTCTCTGCCACGTATACCGTATGTCCGCCCGTATGCAGTTGCCGCGCCAGTTCGAGTGCGACCGGAGCACGTCCACCGGTAAGCAGAATCCGCTGGGGTGCGGCAGATTTAATAATCAAGCACCATTCCTCCCAGCGACAGCCCGGCCGCTGTACCGAGCAGCATGATCCGGTCACCACGGCGAATCCGCCCCTGGACAACCGCTTCATGCAGTCCCATCGGAATAGAGGCTGCGATCGTATTGCCATGATTGGGCGTAATATTCATAAATTGTTCCTCTGCGATGCCCAGCTTGCGGCGCATCAACCGCATTGCCATAGCACTGCCCTGGTGCGGAATAACCATTTTGAAATCCTTCATTGAGGTCTGTGACTGCGTCAACAGATCATCGATAAATTGTGGCAGCAATCGGGAAGCCATGCGGAAGATTGCAGGACCGTCCATCTGGAATAAATAAGACTGTGCAGCAGCCTGCTCATGTCCATGAGGGAAACGCGTACCGCCTGCAGCCACTTCCGAATAACGCGCCCCTTTACTGTACGTATGAAGTGAAGTATGTATAATAGCTGACGATTCATTTACGGGTGCAGGACCGATCACCACGGCAGCGGCTCCATCGCCGAACAGCACGGCACTTTCCTTTTGACTCCAGTCCATTCCTGCCGAAGCTACTTCTGTCGCGACCAGCAGCACATGCCGGTAGCGTCCGGCGGCTACGAGATAAGATAGTATATCCAGCCCAAAGACAAAGCTCAGACAGGTCCCATCGATATCAAAAGCAGGTATACCCGAATCTTCCTGTCCCATCGCCTGCTGGATAAAGGAAGCCGTGCTTGGCAGCGGCTGTTCCTTGGTACCGCTCGTGCAGACCAGGCAATCTACATCGTCAAAAGTCAGTCCAGCGGCTTCGAGCGCAGCATAAGCCGCCGCCGCTCCCATCGTAGAGGCAGTCTCGCCTTCACTCACATAATGACGGGTACCAACGCCGCCTGCCTTGGCAGCCCAGCCCGGCTTCACACCAAGACGCTGATCAATCTGCTCATCCGTGACTATCTGACGCGGCAAGTATTTGCCTGTTCCTAGAATTTTTACTTTGCGAAGCTGCATCCTAATCCCTCTAATCTATTGGTAAAATAAAGCTGTCCGATTCGGTCGTTCCCCTGTGTATAAACAGCTGGTTGCCATTGCCATTCCTAACAGGTGTCTGCTGACAGCGACCGACCTCTGTCCCTGCCTATTCGTCGTAGCGCTCATGCAGATAGGTGACCATCTGCTCCAATTCTTCTTTGCCGAATACCTCTGATCCGTCCAGTAAATCCGGCAGCTGTCCATCACTCAGCAGCCGCTGCAGCTCTGTCTGGTAAGCATCTACAGAGGGTACTCCCGCCAGTTCACCCAGTGCTCCCATCGTTCCCTGACGAACGACTGGATAGCCCTGATCTTCGGGACCCGCCGCGCGCTCGTAGAACTGTCTGATCTGATCGGCCAGCTCGTCTCCCTGCCCGTCCACAATAACAAAAGCGGTAATAATATAGGCTTTCGCCTGGCGGCGCTGGGCAATCCCGCAGAATTTGCGGCCATGAATACTGATATCGTAATCTCCTGGACAAAATGCACCTTCTACTTCTCCCGTATCCACCTCACTGCTCCATGGATGTACAGCCTGACTGATCCAATCCGCCATAAATTGAAAATCTTCATGGATGTTAATACGGTGCTTCGGATTCGGCAAAATGATCGACAGATTCAGGATACCCGGATGCAGTGGCACAGCTGCACCACCGGAAGGTCGCACACAGATCGAGGTTCCTTCCTGCTGAATCTGCTCCATGGCAGCAGCTGCATTGGACAGTCTGCGATCCCGCAGACCAATCGTCATCCCATCCGTATGCCTCCATATATGAACGACCGGCGGATGTCCGCTGCCTACCCGGCGGCACATCAGTTCTTCCCATGCCAGAGGCTGCAGCATGGGTACCTCTCTGCCCAGTAGCGGCGTCTCATACCATATGGCCTGTTCCAATCCTTCTGGTCGACTAGTCTTGTATGCCCCGCCATCTGCAGGCTGTATTTGCTGATTGTCTGTCAAGCTGCTCCCTCCATTTCCAAGCAGTACCGTCTTATCCGTACTCTGTCTGATTATTTGTTATTATACCAGTTTAGCAGGATAAAATGCAGGATGTAACAAAGCGTACCCACTAGCCCTCTTCTTGCATTAACACATCTGAATCCGATCGTATTCATTTGATATTAATAACCCTTTCCCACCAAAAAAAAGCATCCGCTTCGCTGCGGATGCCCTGTCCGTATAATCTATACCGAATGCTCAATTGCCTGCCGGACAAAACCTTCATTATTCTGCAGAAGTTCAGCTGCAGAATGAGCATCCACCTGCAACAGAATCATCACAATAGCGGTCTTCACATGTCCGCCGGAAGCGATATACGCCTGTTCCACCGTATCATCGTCTGCGTCTGTCGCCAGCTGGATTAGCCGCCGGGCGCGCAGCGCCAGCTTTTCGTTGGTTGCCTGCATATCGACCATCAAATTACGGTATACTTTGCCAGAGCGAATCATGGAGGCAGTAGTCAGCATATTGAGAATCAGCTTCTGCGCCGTTCCCGCCTTCATGCGTGTAGATCCGAGCACAGCCTCCGGACCGGTGACCGCTTCGATCATAATGGCAGCGAATTGGCCCATCTCCGAATCGGGATTGTTACTGATCCCGACGACAATTGCACCACGTTCCCCAGCTTCCTGCATCGCTCCAAGTACATATGGAGTCCGTCCGCTGGCAGCAATTCCAACGACCACATCCCGCTCGGATACTTGATGCTCACGTATATCCTGCCGTCCCAGCTCCAGATTGTCTTCTGCTCCTTCGACTGCCTGCTGAATGGCCCGGCTGCCTCCTGCAATCAGTCCAACAACCTGATCCGGATTGCTACCATAGGTAGGCGGACATTCCGATGCATCCAAAATACCGAGCCGTCCACTGGTACCTGCTCCTGCATACAGCAAACGGCCACCGCTGCGGAAGCTCTCTGTGATTGCTTCTACGGCCTGGGCAATCTCGGGAATACAGCGTTCGACCGCCCCCGGTACCGTCCGATCTTCCTCATGAATTGCTCTTAGAATCTGTTCTGCTGTCATATCATCAATACCAATGGTACGCGGATTTTGTTGCTCGGTCATCAGCTTGCCCAGTGATGGATTCATAATCTATTGCCCTCCCTGTGTCCATACATGTGGATGTTTTGCCAGCTTGTTCATGATGAGTATAGCTGCCCCATAGGCTGCTTCCTGCTCCGCCAGTCGAATCTCCGGCAGATTAGTATGGTTCTGCTGCAGCTGCTGGATAAATGTCTCCCGATAAAGCACAGAATGGCGGAAGATCGAGCCGGTAGCCGCGATGCCTGTCTGCTCCAGCTGAGGATAACGGTTCAGCAGCACTTGTACAAATTCAGCCATATCGCTGGCAGCCTGCATGATAATCTGCTGCGCCAGCACATCTCCCGATTGTGAGGCTTCAATACAGAGCTTTGCCGCCGCTGCTATCTGGCGCTTGCCCATCTGCGGCTGATACATTATATAACGCAGTTCTTCGGCAGAGCGTGCATCGTAGTGATGCAATACCTTGTCCGATAGTTCGGTAACAGCCACAATGCCATCATAGCCAAGCATCACTGTCTGCAGGGTTCGCTGTCCAATCGCGTATCCACTGCCCTGATCACCCAGAATATGTCCCCAGCCTCCGGCACGCACACGCTCACCGGAAGGCAGAACTCCCAGCACGATTGATCCCGTACCTGCAATCGCGACTATTCCGCGATTGGTGCCAAAAGCTGCTGCCAGAGCAGTCTCGGCATCACTGACGACCAGAATATTCGGTACCTGTTGCCTGCGTTCATGCCAGTAACTGCGCAGCAGCTGCTCACCGGCTTCACATTCCTCCGGGGTATAGACTCCAGCCATGCCAGCACCCACCCCGCAGCACTGTGCAAGCGCAAGGGAAGAGTCGTTCAGCAATTGTGAGATTACATTATGTATATTTGTCCTGTAGTCGGTTCCACTCGAAGATTTGGGATTGCTCGCCTGTCCTTCTGCATGAGCAATCTGTCTTCCTTCCCGGTCTATAGCAATTGCAGTTGTAGATGTGCCTCCGCCATCTATTCCAATTACATATTCCATATACTCATCCCTTGTATTTGATTTTCAACAAATACTACCTTTTCAATAAATACTGCATATTGAGAGTAAGCCAGTTATATTGATGTTAGATATGTTATGAATATTTTCGAGATATTGGTATAATTCGCGTTTATTATAACATGTACGAGAGATATAAATGCCTATATTTCAAATTACCGTTCATACATTTGTTGAAGTTACAAATATGGATTCCTACGTGTATAAATTAAATGACATCGATAATCTTTTCTGGTTATATTAATTAAGAATACAGTCATATTATAAATGAATTATATATCTGGATAGAAATTCATTTTATGTATTATTCCATAATATAGTTATTGTTCTCCTTTTGATTTCTCCTTTAATGATGGTTTGCTTGCAGTTTTGAAGTTAATTCTGTGCCAGCTCGCATGTGCTGCTCTATCTATTCAATCCTGTATCCTCTTAATCTCAACTCATGGAGGGAATACCATGACTGAATCTGTCCCTTCCGTACTTACAAAATATCATACCCATTCAGCGATAGAACCTCTGTCCTCTGACCAACTGGATCAACTGGAACGTATATGGAATCCGCTGCACCTGGCTTGCCAGCAACGGATTATTCCAAGCGCTTCGGCTGCTATATACTGGCGGGGTCATTGTTGGTACAAAGCTGTAGGGTGGGCAGTCGATACAGATCATATGCAGATTGCTGCCGATACCCATACAGTATATGACTGCGCTTCATTGACCAAAGTAACCGTTACCCTGCCACTGATTCTGACGCTCGTCGAACATGGAATGCTGGAATTGGACCGTCCAATATCGGCTTATCTGACTGAATTCCAGACAGGTCCCCACCAACAGATTACACTCCGCCAGCTGCTCAGTCATACCTCGGGACTGCCTGCTATCGCCGATTTCCATTCATCTGCCGCTCTGACTCTGCCAGAGGCAATCCAGACAATCAGTCAAATGCCACCTGCCTATGAAGCGGGGCAAGCACGTATGTATAGTGATCCAGGATTTATAGTGCTGGGAGAACTGTTCACGCGAATCAGCGGACTTCAGCTGACAGCAGGAGCTGAGCAATATATTTGGAAGCCACTGCATATGGAGCAGAGTACATTTGTACCCGGGCCAAGTCACGCAGCTACTATGGCTGCTACTGAATACGATAACCAGACAGAGAGGTATCTGCAGGGCATTGTCCATGACGAGAATGCAAGGGCACTCGGTGGGATGTGTGGACATGCCGGATTATTTGCTACCGCGAGCGACCTACTGCGCTATGCGCAGTACTGGCTGGAAGCTGTACATACCCAGAGGATGCATTCTCCGGCGAATCTATTCAATGCTCCGATCCCTCCGCTTTCACTTTCCGAGCAGCTTCTGCACGAAGCTGTCACCCGGCAGACTCCAATGCTTCCCGGAACACGGCGGGGACTCGGCTGGGTACTGCAGGGAGATGAAGCGGATGTGTCCGGCCCTATTCTGTCTGCTGCTGCATTTGGACATACCGGATTTACCGGCACCAGTATTCAAATCGATCCGAGTCAGCAGCTGGCGATCATACTACTGACCAACCGGGTTCATTATGGGCGTACACAGTCGATTCAGCAGCTACGCAGAGATTTTCATACGGCTGTAGCTTCAGCCCTGAACCACCTGCCGGCACAGCCGTCCTTCTACTGATAAAGGAGCAACCGTATGAATGGAGGATTAGTGAGGCTGCGTGAGATTATCGGAATGATTACTCCGTCCGAACGTAAAGTGGCCTGCTTTGTTCGGGTGCATCCGCGGCAGCTGGAGAATCTGGAACAGGAACGTTTTGCAGCCCAACATATGGAATCTTGGCAAAGCCGAACTTCCATTTCCCAATTTCAGTATCTAGATTACAAAATAGGCTATCCAAATAAACAGACATCAAGATTATCCATTTCTCCTTAGTCACGCAACACAAATACTCCTCTCCGGTTTGGAGAGGAGTATTCTGATTGAAGCCGGGAGAATATTATTGCTGCTGTGCCAGTTCGTAGCGCTGTACCAGTTCATTAACCTTGGCACGTACGATCAGATCCGAATTGTTGCGATTGTATAGAATCAGGCAGACTTCCTTGATAAAAGCAGTCTTTTGCTCTTCGTTCAGCTCGGTCAGTCTTTGATCCAGAAATTCGCGAATTTCCATATAATCTCCTCCACTCATCCAATTTGTCTGTAATAACCTTGCCTATGAGTCTAATCTACAATGCAAGCATTGAGCAAGCCTTTCATTAAAATATACATGCTATATCACCCTATTCCGATCTGCTGTGACATCAGGCACAATCTATACAGAAAAGCAGGCAGCCGGGATGACGGCTGCCTGCTTTTTGTTTGTTGTTTGTTTGTGTGATTCAGCAATTCGGTATTTTAGTGATCTTTGATCAGCGACAGGAACTCTGCACGTAGTGGTGCATCATTCTGGAATCCACCGCGTACAGCGGACGTAATTGTCTTGCTGCCCGGCTTTTTGACACCACGTGCGCACATGCACAGATGTTCACCTTCAACGACAACCATTACACCGGTCGGCTTCAGTACTTCGTCGAGAATATCAGCGATCTGGCTTGTGATACGCTCCTGTACCTGAAGACGGCGCGTAACCGCTTCGACCAGGCGGGCGAATTTGCTCAGACCGGCAATTTTGCCGCTTGGTACATAGCCAATGTGCACTTTGCCGAAGAACGGAGCCATATGATGTTCACACTGGCTGTAGTAGACGATATCCTTGACGATGACCATCTCCTGATGATTCTCGTCAAAAGTAACACCCAGTGCCTCGCGCGGGTCTACGCTGTATCCGGCAAAGATCTCCTCGTACATCCGCGTTACCCGTGCAGGCGTCTCCAGCAATCCTTCCCGTTCGGTATCTTCACCGATCAGGTTCAGGATTTCCTTGATATGATATTCAATCTGGTCGCGATGTGCTGCGACCTTCAGGTTGGTATAATCCTTAATTCCAGCCATGCTGACCTCCTTCCACATTCAAGGCCTTCATGCACTGATGCCTGTCATGTAATTATCTTCTACGCTTGCCCTGATTGCCACGGCCCATTGGAGGCATTTGTGGCTTCGCGCCTTTTTGGGGAGCGCCGCCGTTTTTCATCATTTGCTGTGCTTGCTGCATCTGCTTCGGATTCAGGTTATAGCCCATTTGCTTGGCCATTTTCTGCATCATCTGCGGATCGCTCTGCATTTTTTCCAGTTGTTTGCGCAGGTAATATGCGCCAATGAAGAAGCCCCCGACGAGACCCACGATAAGAGTCACGATAGGTATGACCCAGTTCCACCACATAATAAGTGCCACCCCTGTATATTCATTGTATTTCGTTCCCGGAGAGCTCTGGCTTTCCTTGCCGTTGCAGGCATGAACAGCACTTATCATACCATTTTACCGCCTGCTCTAGCAAACATTTTCATACCAAAGATTACGCCCTGTCTAATTCATTACCGCTTCAATGAAAACGGTTGTAGCATTCGCCAGATCAATCTCTTTGACATCAAGTGAATCGCCACTTCCGCGTACGATCCGCACGACCGGACGTCCTGGCAGTCCTCTGTGCTGGCTCACGACTACGCCGGTTTCCCTCGTGGATAGCCGGACACCCGTTCCATTCGGATAAATGGAAATAATGCGTGTAAATTCTACCAGCAGATCATGATCCAATGCTGTACCCGACATGGCCATCATCTCTTCACACGCTTCATGCGGCAGCAGACTCTTGCCGCCATGTTCCTTGGGCGTAATCAGATTATCGTACGTATTGGCAATCGTCACGATCCGGGCATACCGATGAATCTCCTCGTGACTAAGGCCGCGCGGCTGACCGGTTCCATCCATCCGCTCATGATGCTGCAGCGCTACGTGTGCAATCATCAGATTGAAATCCCGCTTGGACTTGATCAGCTCAAATCCTCTCCAGGTGTGATGCATTTTGGAACCGGGAATCAGATCAAAAGCTTCGCTGCCGGACACTTTGCCCACATCATGCAGCAGGGCACCAATCGCCAGATCCCGCAGCTGCTGCTGGTTCATTCCGATATTCATGCCAATAATCGCCGACAGCAGACAGACATTCATCGCGTGCAGATAGCGGGCATTGTCTGCTGTCTTGATATCGGTCAGCTGTACCTGTACTTCACGCGCACCGATGATATCCTCCAATAGATGCTCGACGCTGAGCGTGATCCGCGCCGGGTTCCACTCTTTGCCGGATCGTACGGCATCAAAGGTATCACTCATTTCCCGGATCATGTGCTGCTTGGTCGCTTCGCTCAAAATCTCTTCAGGTTCTACATCTGCGAACTGTTCATCCTGAATATAGATCATGGTAACGCCAATCCGGTTCAGTGTATTAATCATAAAGACGGTCAGCTGCACCCCTGCCGATAGCAGGATTGTACCATTGCCCGAATAGACAGACTTGCCCAGATGCTGCCCCGTTTCTACATTATCTATACTTACGTATCTCATCAGCAATCCCCTTTGGCTTACAATGATAGATACTTCATGGAACCCCATCCTGCCTAATGCCCGAAGCGGTTTATATTTTTATTTTAGAAAAGAACAGGCTGGCGCAAATATCCTTCCAGTTCCAACAGAAGCTCCTTGCGATCCAGTCCTCCGCCATATCCGACCATCTGACCATTCATGCCAATAACCCGGTGGCAGGGCACGATGATCGACACGGGATTACGGTTATTCGCTCCACCAACCGCGCGAACAGCTGATGGACTGCCGATATGCACAGCAATCCATTTATAAGAGACTACTTCACCATATGGGATAACCTGAAGAGCCTGCCACACCTGACGCTGAAATGCAGTTCCCCGCAAATCCAGCTGCAGATCAAACTCCTGACGTTCACCGGCAAAATATTCATGGAGCTGATCGATTGCTTGGCCAAGCCGTGATGACGAATGGATAAGCTCATGATCACCATACCATCGGCTGGACCAGCTGGACAGACCAGCCTGCGCCTCACTATAGGTTTTGAATTCCAGATGACATAATCCATGCTCCGATTGCAGCAGTGTCACCGGGCCAACCGGTGAGTCCATTTCGGCATAATACAACGTGGTTCGCGACTGTTCATTTTGCGGGATTACTGGTTCATGCAGCTGCTCGTCGGTCACGCGGATTCCTCCTCCAGTATCCTTTTTGCTTCGATCAGGCGTTCGATTACCTCCTGCTCTTGCTCGCACTCCAGTCCACGCTCTATAGCTGATAGCGCATCGGGACCCCCAATCCGGCTCAGTGCCCAGGCGATCGTGCCGCGAATCATCGGACGTACATCCTTGAGCAGCATTTCGGTCAGACGGGGTACTGCACTTTTATCCTTGAAATTACCAAGAGCGATAATCGCATTGCGCTGGATCGGATTTTTGCCGCGCCAGGCGGCGGATGTATCGCCAAACTCCTGCTTGAACTCTTTGTTGCTCAGATCGAGCATCGGCAGCAGCAGCGGTTTGGCCTTTTCCGGATCAGGACGCAGATCTTCCTGATGGTTCCAGTGTTTGCCTTTATTTTTGGGACAGACGATCTGGCAGGTATCACAGCCATACAGCCGGTTACCGATCTTGCGCATATGCTCATCCGACAGCATTCCTTTGGTCTGCGTCAGAAAAGACACACAAATTTGCGAATTCAGCTGCCCAGGACCAACGAGTGCTCCTGTTGGGCAAGCATCAATACATTTGGTACAGGTACCACAATCCTCGGTTACCGGCGTATCCGGCGGAAATGGAATATCCGTAATCATATCGCCGAGAAAGATCCAGGAACCGAGAGTAGGCGAGATTACCGCGCAGTTTTTACCGAAAAATCCAATGCCTGCACGCTGGGCTACAGCACGGTCCGAGAGTGCTCCAGTATCGACCATGCTCTCGATTCTCGCTTCCGGTACTCGTTCATGAATAAAATCTTCCAGCCGCTGCATCCGGTCTCTCAGCACATAATGATAATCCCGGCCCCAGGCCGAGCGTGCCATGATGCCCCGATACTGACCGGGCTCCGAACGCGGCGGATTTTCCATTTTGGAATGATAAGTCACCGAGATGGCGATGATGGAACGTGCGCCTTCCAGGGTTAGTGACGGGTTGATTCTTTTCTCCAGATCCGGTTCTTCAAATCCGGATTCATAACCTTTGCGCCGGTGTTCTTCCAGCACTTCTTTCAGAAAAAGAAAAGGATCGGCGGTCGTAAAACCGATACCGTCAATTCCCAGCGATGGCGCAGCTGCCTTGATCTCAAGCTTAAGCTGTTCCCATCTGGATGTCGGACTTGGTATCATATATTCCTGCTGCGTCACTCACTGTCACCTCCTGCCGACTGTTGTCAGCTATCTATTTATAATTATACCTGATCCAACTGGAAATACGTCTAAAAAATAGAAAAACACACCTGCATCCCCCACGAAGCCGGAAGGCAAGATGTGTCCATATATACAAAACAGTATGATGTAGTCTGTAGTTATTCCAAATTTATCTCTATAGTATTATGCGTTAGCTGCGACAATGCTTAATTTTTCGTACGTACGAAGAATTTTGCTTTCATCATAGCCAAGAGCTGCATACAGTGGCATTACCGCCTCGTTATGCTCGTCTCCTGCGATCATAATTCCGCTGACATTACGCTGCTGGAAACGTTTTTCCATTGCTGCGACCAGCGCTTTGCCAATTCCTTTGCCTCTCATATCGGGATGAACGGCAATACGGTAGTAACAACCGAAATTGCGGTCAATCGTACCAATTAACAAGCCAATAATTTCTTCTCCCTGCTCCGCAACCATAATCAGTTCGGAATCCCAGGACAATTGTCTCGCAAAAGGTCCCATAGTATGCTCATAGCATTCTTCCGACAGAGCTACCTGCAGCAGCTCCTTCACAAGGCTCAAATCACTTAGCTTAAAGGAACGAATTTTCATGATCCAAACTCCCTTTTCATCAGCTTGATAAATACCGTTTCATTAATAACCCCTGACAATCATGTTCCAACACAAAAAAGAAGGACATCTGCGTAGACAAGCCATACGCCCTACATAAAGAGTTGTGTAAAATCCTGCTGTACAGGAAGACGATAAGACGGCAAAAAAGCGCAAATAATTGCACAATATAATCTCAATGTTAATTAAACCACAATTTTCGAGGAAATACACCACTTTTCTTATGAAAGCGCTTCATATCTCCGTTTTCCGTCCATTTGCTCTTAGATATACAATTATTATGAAGAAATCGCTGCGTATGAATATTAATTGCAATCAATAAATATTCATTGCAAAAGTGAAATCTTAAACTGAAATTATATTAGCAACAAACACAAGTATAACACTACCATGATCATGTCACTATACTTTTTGTCATAATTAAGCATTATGGCTTATATTATGTCGATAAAAAATAGCTTTACTGGACAGCAGACTCATTTGTGCAGCAAAATTTTTACATATTATATTTACCCTTTCTTGATTAATGTTCCTTCTTATTCCATTTATATCCAATATCACTATTTCATTAATATATGTACATACGCTACCCATTCTTTCTGATTCTGCCTGTAATGAAATGTTTATGTACGATTTTTAGGGTTCAATGCGTGATTTCGGTAATATAGAAATAAAAAATAAAATCGCCCGGATCCCTTGCCAGACGGACTTTCTAAACACAAATGTTGCTTTAGTCCGAAATATACGGTTTAATAGAGACAGTAACATGTTTATCTACATAGGGGACTTCTTTTATCGGTATTCCCCAATCCAAATCTCAGGAGGTATTTTACGATGGCATTCGAACTACCAGCATTACCGTACCCTAATAACGCTCTGGAACCACACATCGACGAACAAACGATGATGATTCACCATGATCGTCACCATAACACATACGTAACCAACCTGAACGCTGCTCTGGAAAGCGCTCCTGAACTGCAAAGCAAAAGCCTGGACGAACTGATCAGCGATCTGAACAGTGTACCTGAAAATATCCGCACAGCCGTACGCAACAATGGTGGCGGACACCACAACCACAGCCTGTTCTGGGAAGTAATCGGTCCTGACGCTGGCGGCGCACCTACTGGTGAACTGGCAGCTGCAATCGATAGCGAACTGGGCGGCTTCGACAAATTCAAAGAAGATTTCGCAAAAGCAGCAACTACACGTTTTGGTAGCGGTTGGGCTTGGCTGGTTGTCGGCAAAGACGGCAAACTGGCAATCACAAGCACACCTAACCAGGACAGCCCGGTAATGGAAGGTCTGACTCCACTGCTCGGTCTGGACGTATGGGAGCACGCTTACTACCTGAAATATCAAAACAAACGTCCTGATTACATCTCCGCTTTCTGGAATGTAGTAAACTGGGATGCTGTAAACGCACGTTACACTGCTGCGAAGTAATCGGAAGATCCCCTTTCTTACGTAACAGCAAATAACGCGACATATAGACGAAAAGCTGTCCTGTTCATACAGGGCAGCTTTTTTGTGCTTTTTCGGATTCCTATAGTGTTGGAGTTGATTGCTTCATTCACTCTAGAGTTAATTGCTTCATTCACTCCGGAAAGGAATAAGAGCACGTCCTCCGGTTAAGCCTGGAGATCCTTCGATAGAGGGAGAAAATGAAGATCTCCAGGCTTAAATGTCGTCCTTGCTCTTATTTCCTTTCCTGCGTTATGAGATTATGCATCATGTGCAAGTTACTAATATCATCAGGTAGCTCCACCATGTAGAGATTCGCATAACCGGTACGGTCGCTGGTGAAAAAGAGTTTGCGGCCGTCCTGACTAATTCGCGGATAGGCATGGACTTTGGGTGAATGGAAGCTGCAGCGCAGTTCGCAGAGTACATACGGTCCGTGGTATGTTCCATCAGGCAAAGCTCGCCAGAGATTCAGGGTCTGCACGTTCTCTCTGCCGTCAGTGATCGCCTGATACTTGCCGTCCAGATAGGCGTGATGGATCGCAAAAGGAATCTCCTGCTCCTGCTGATCCGATTGATCGTAGCGGATACTTCCCCAGAAGGATGTGCCGCTGCTTCGTACTCCCTGATAGGCGATTGTCTCGCCGTCGCTAAGGAAATAAGGTCGGCCGACGATTTCGTCTGCTTCGCTTTTTGCCCGGACTGGACTGATCTTGCCGCTTCGTCGATCCATACTCCAGATAGAGGGATCTCCCAGCTCCCGGCTGTCTTCCTGATAGAAAGTCAGCAGCCAGGGATGAATCGGAGAAGCCTGCACATGGGTAATCATCCTCTGACCTTCGTGGACAATCTCTGACTGTCTGGTGTGAAGATGAACAGCAATGATCTGGCTGAATGACGAAGAGGATTCCGGTATCCGCTGATCTGCTGCTTGCTGATCTATAGCTGCATCTTCGTTATCTGTTACTTCATGAAATGTATCGTGATCATTCCGTTTTCGGGTAGTTTCTGGATCGTGCTCTGCATCATTTTTGGCAAATGGCTGCTGCCGGATGCAGGTTAGTACCGACTCCCCATCCGCAGTACAACTAATATTGCCCATCCGAAAGCCTTCGGGGCAGTGGTATTTGACCCGCTCGCGAAAAGAAGTTAGGTCCAGCAGCGAGATGGTATCTTCTTTTTGCAGCAGTGCCTGCTGACCATCCGGGGTCAGGCATACCTGCAGATCATCATTATTTGTGTAGGTAGTGAGCTGTGTCATCTCCCCGGTCTCCAGGTGGATCGAGAATAGATTGGCGCTGTTATCCCTGTCGGATACGAATAACAGACGTCTGCCTTCGTCATATAATCCATTCTCGGTAAAGTACAGCTGGCGGCTGTGTCCCCGGTAATCGGTCAGCTGATGTACTTCGATACCTGTCAGCCGATCCTGGTACTTTTTCCACTCCGGAGCCCATATCGTTCCTTTTACCATGGCTATTGTTCTAGACATCCTGATTCTCCTCCATCCTGCTGCAAAACAACCGTAGAGGCTGTTCTGCTCTCTCTTCTCTAACGAGTACCCGGCTCCGAGAATAGCTAATCAGTTACATCTTCTCCATATTACTGCTTCCGGTATATCAAAAATCCCTGCCGAGTGTATCCGGCAGGGATTCATCCTATTTGTATGGGTCTATCTCATTTATTTCTCTTTGAAATACTGCTGCAAAATTTTCAGGAATAGATTGGGAAAAGCGTACTTTTCCATGTCTTCCTGGCTGATCCAGCGATAATCATAAGCAAAAGCTTCACCCAGCAGCGTACTCGGTACAGCAGCATACACTTCCTGCTGTTCAGCGACCTGGCTGATCGGATCCACAATATCCGTTGCAGCACTTGCAGCCAGCTGCTGACGAATATGCTCCAGACTCTCGGCTGTAGCTCCGGACAGCTTGATATCGAGCGTCGCCTGCTCCGGTTCCTGTACCTTGTTCAGCGGTGGCTGGCGATCAGAAATATCCGTCTTCGCATCATTATGCAATGCGGATGCAGATTCTGCTTTTTCATCAGATAGTCTGGTCAGCTCATCAACAGAACGAGAAACGGATGCGTCCTGCTCGATCTGATTGTCTACTGCATTGGCTTCGGTACAGAGGAATACCCTCATATACCACTGAATATGGCTAAATGTGTGCTCGGCTGTCATCCATGCTTCTCCGGGACGTACCTCTACACCTTCATTGTGCAGCGCCATACTCAGCCGCTGCATAGCAGCTTCTTCGGACAGATTCGCTCCGGCGCCGGCTTTTTTGGATTCTTCTGCAATCACATGCGGCAGCTCCCACATCCGAGCCAGCAGTCCTGTCGCTGGCCGCTGACGGATCAGTACTTTGCCGGCATGCTCTCCTTGGCCTTCAATAACAGCCAGCAGACGATGCTCTGGACGCGGCGGCTTGGCTTTGGTCTTCACGGGCAGCTGCTCTTCCATGCCATTGATCCGTCCCTTGCAATGCTTCATCACCGGACAGGTCAGACAGTGCGGAGACTTGGGTGTACAGATCAATGCCCCCAGCTCCATCAGAGCCTGGTTAAAGTCGGAAGCTCTGCCTGCAGGAATTAACTCCCCGGCCAGCTTTTCCATCTTGATACGGGTTGGATTTTTGGCGATATCATCTTCCAGACAGAAGTAACGTGACAGTACACGCATCACATTGCCATCAACAGCAGGTACCGGTACATTGTAGGCAATACTGAGTACGGCACCTGCCGTATAGGGACCAATGCCCTTGAGAGCAGATATTTCTTCCGGTGTATCCGGTACAATTCCGCCGTGACGCTCCACTACCTGCTTGGCAGCAGACTGAATATTGCGGGCGCGTGAGTAGTAACCCAGCCCCTCCCAGCATTTCAGCACTTCTTCTTCCGGGGCATTGGCCAGAATCTCGACGGTCGGGAACTTCTCTACAAAGCGTAAAAAATAAGGAATGACTGTATCTACGCGGGTCTGCTGGAGCATAATCTCCGAGATCCAGATATGGTACGGATTCCGGCTGCGCCGCCAGGGCAGATCCCGTTTGTGTTCGTCATACCACGCCAGCAGTTCGCGGCTGAAGTAACGTTTTGCTTCCTGTTCTGCTGTTATATTGGACATTCTGATTCTCCCTTGTTAAGCCTGTATTCTCTCTACGACAGCGAATGCCGAAGCAATCTCTGTCTGATGCGAAATGCTCAAATGTACATGATAGGCTGCCGCTCCACCTTCCAGATCAAGCCTGTCCCAGGCGGCCTGAGACAGCTGGACGACCGGTTTGCCAAGGGCATCCGGCAGTATTTCCATATCGGTAAAATTAATCGTTCGACCAATTCCGCAGCCAAAAGCTTTGGTGATCGCTTCCTTCGCAGCGAAGCGACCGGCGACGAATTCATTTAACTTGGCGCCTTTGGTTCTGGAGATGGCGAGTTCCTGCTCTGTCAGCACACGGTTCATGAATTTCTCTCCCTGTGGACCGCTGATCAGAATGGACAGCCGTTTGATCTCAAGTACATCATGCCCGACTCCATAGATCAAGGTTGCTCTACCTCCTGCATGATTGGATTTCTTTATTGTAACAGAGGTTACGGGATAAATCTCCAGTACCGGATGTATTCATCCAAGTCTTCTTTTCCTCATCAAAAAGGACAGCCCTCCCACGATGGATAAGGCTGTCCCCTTTGGATCTTGTAATTCTTTTATTTCATTTCACAACACCATAGGCTGCCTGATCTTCAGATAACTCCCTGCCTTACAGCAGCTTATAGCAGTCTATTGGATAAAGATATCAAATACCCGGAATCGGATCGCGTTTGTGTGCTGTACGCTTGTAATACGACTCCAATTTTTCCGCTACTGCCGGAGCAATGGTTTTGCCTTCCAGATAGTCACTGTTGTCGGCATAGCTGATACCAAGTTCAGTCTCATCCGTCTGATTTTCCCACAGACCTGCTGTAGGAGCTTTGTCCAGAATAGACTGAGGAACGCCCAGATGAGATGCCAGCTGACGTACCTGACGTTTGTTCAGGCTGCTCAGTGGTGTAATGTCGACTGCTCCATCACCGTATTTGGTAAAGAAGCCCGTGATCGCTTCGGAGGCATGATCCGTACCAACGACCAGCAGATTCAGTGCATTGGCGATACCGTATTGAACTACCATACGTGTTCTGGCTTTGATATTTCCTTTGGCCTGTGGAGTGATTTCTTCCTGCTCCAGCTGCGGCATCACACTGTTCACGATTTCTTCGATCGCATCTACGCCTTTTTGTACATTGGTCTCGACTTTGTACTTCATGTCAAAAGCTTCAGCAGTTGCATAGCTGTCATGAATATCGACCTGGGAACCATATGGCTGGAACACACCAACCGTTTTGTATTCCTTGCCAGTCGATTCACTGAGCTCGTCTGTTGCGCGCTTGCACAGTCCGGCAGCGACTGCGCTGTCGATTCCGCCGCTGATCGCAATCAGAAGTCCGTTGGAACCGGATTTCTCAATGTAGGACTTGAGGAAATCCACACGTTTGCGAATCTCCGCGTCCGGTTCGATTGTAGGTTGTACTTTCAGGTCATCAATAATTTGCTGCTGCATACTCATATTCGTCATCCACTCCTTCGACTATTCTGATCTGTCCTGCGGCTGTACTGATCCTGTCTGCACTAAAATGACAATCTGCAACAGGATATCACCTGGTGATATCACCAGCACAGCATTCATTCTATTTATATATACCCAAAACACAAACATCCTGCAACCATCACATAAGGTGACAGGTGCAGGATGTTCATTACAAAAAACGGATGATTACTGGCAGTACTTCTCGAAAGCATCGTTCAGTGCTGCTGCAATATCTTCAGCCGAATGATTCTCGATCTGATGACGCTCGATAAAATGAACCAGTTCGCCGTCTTTGAGCAGTGCAATCGACGGGGAAGATGGTGGGAATGGAGCAAAGTACTCACGCGCTTTGGCAGTGGCTTCTTTGTCCTGACCAGCGAATACTGTATACAGATGATCCGGCTTCACGCTACCCTGCAGGGCATGGGCAACACCCGGACGACATTGTCCAGCTGCGCATCCGCAGACGGAGTTGATAACAACCAGTGATGTACCGGAAGCATTATCCAGGCTCGCTTCTACCTCTTCAGGTGTGCGCAGCTCGGTAATTCCGATGCTGGTCAGCTCGTCACGCATCGGCTGAACCATATCTCTCATATATTGATCAAATGACATGGACATCTTATTCACTCCTTACTTTTAATAAGCATTAACTTATATTATACACAGGTTGCCCGATAATACCAATGAACAGAACGGGATTCCTGCGAAATTTTCTGAAATATACATTCAAATTCATGTACTACGAACCTTGCTATTCTCTTTATCAGAGAACAGTCGTAATTGTCAGCTTGGCTCTTCCGGCTCCGTTTCCTTTGATCCAAAAGCATGAGAGAAAATAACAGAAAAAGTCGTTCCTTCCCCCTCTACCGAATCGACTACGATACGCCCTTGGTGACGCTCCACAATGCTGAGGCACAGGGATAATCCCAGTCCCGTTCCTTTGGACTTGGTTGTATAAAAAGGCTCGAACAACTTGTCCAGCTTCTCCTGCGGGATGCCCGGTCCGGTATCACGGATACGCATAATGACCTCGCTGGCTGTGGCTTCTGTCTCGATAACCAATTCGCCCTTATCCTCCATTGCTTCCATGCCATTGCGTGCCAGGTTGAGAATCAGCTGTTTGATCTCTTTGGAGTTCAGATCCAGCCGTGGCACATTTTGACCGGGGATAAAGGTAATTGACTGTCCACGCAGGTTAGCATCGGCCCATAACAAGGGCAGCAGTTCCTCGATAATGGCATGCAGACTGTAGAGCTGCTTTTCCACGATTCGATTCTGCGCCAGGGACAGAAAGTCATTGATAATACTGTTCGCACGATCCAGTTCATCCATCACAATCAGATAATAATGATCAAGAGACGATGGACTTTTCTCACGCATTAATTGGAGAAAACCGCGAACGACAGCCATCGGATTGCGGATCTCATGTGTAATGCTCGCAGCCATCTTGCCAACCAGGCTAAGCTGTTCGACATGACTCAGTTCATTGCGCAATCGTTCTACCTCCGTGATATCCTGAGCGATAATGACTGCACCAGTCAGACTATGATCCGGTAACTGGTGAATTGGCGCGACACTAATATAGAAAGTTCCGTATTCCAGACGCATCAGTTCATTATGAACATGCTGTTCCTCCGACATGCGGCGAATAATACTTATCGTCTGCTGCAATCCAGGAGTAATCGTCTTGTCATCCAGATGCAACAGGTTAATACCAAGCGCTGTCTCGCGTGTAATATCGGGCACCGATCGCCGGAGAATCTTCAGAGCATTCTCGTTAATCGCCGTAATCTGTCCGTCTGCATCAATAGATGTAATCATCATAGGTGCAACATTCATAATCTGACGCAGCTTCTCTGCTTCCGTAATGACACGGTTGGACAGATTCAGCATTTGCTGGTTCAGTTGCTTGCGTTCCATGATGCGTTCTATCGTCTGGATTGAATAACTGCCTGCAACAATCGCCGCTCCGACAATAAACAATATTACCCACCAGGTGGCCGTATCCAGATTGTGCAGCCGCATACGAAGAGCTGCAGCCAGCATTGTCAGCATGGCACTTAACAAAATAAGCAGCGCTGTAATGAGTCGTTTTTTGCGAAGTGAAGATTGAAGGAATAGAGGCGAGCATAGTGCAGCAGCAGGGTATAATAACACACCACTATGGACGAGAAAGTCAATGGCTCCGCTACCCGAACCAAATACAAGATACATAAGCGTCTCCAGAATGAGCAGCAGAACTCCGCGTGCAGCCCCTATGTAGAGCACTCCAATTACCAGAGCTACAAGGCTCATCTGAATCTCGAGTGTAATTGCACTATAAATGGAGAGTATCCAGCAGACCACAATGCTAAACGCAGACGAGAGCACAAGAATCGGGGAATATCCCCGCCAGGTCAATCGTACACTGTGCAGGGAGTCATCGCCGCTGCGTTCCACGATGTTCGAGAACAAAAACACGGCAGATCCTACAGCCAGCATTTGCAGCAGGATTTCCTTCACTGCAATAATAATGATGTGCCCCTCCCTCTCTCTCTGTCGTAATTCGATTAAAGCATAGCAAGCCAAACATTACAATATATAGTATGTTGACCCAGCATTTTCAAACCACTTATACAATACCCCTAATAATACCAATCATAAACAGAATCGTTGCGCTCCGGCCTTTTCCTTTGCAACGAGATGCCGAAACTGCCGAAAACCTTGAAGATTAGCCGTTTTTCATCCTGTATTAATGGTATATTAAAATAGTAAGTTATGACATCAGATAAAAAGGAAAGATACCATTTGAAATACGATATTATTGTAATAGGCGGCGGCTCTGCAGGTCTGATGGCCAGTGTAGCTGCCAGCGAAGACGGTGCCAGCGTACTGCTGGTGGATAAAGGCAACAAATTGGGACGCAAGCTGGGGATTTCCGGCGGCGGTCGCTGCAATGTAACCAATGCCAAAGAAATTGACGAGCTGATCAAATACATTCCCGGTAATGGACGATTTCTGCACAGTGCTCTCGCTAAATTCAGCAATACGGATATTATGCGTTTCTTTGAAGATATGGGTATTGCCCTCAAGGAAGAAGATAATGGGCGTATGTTCCCGGTTACGGACAAAGCCAAAACGGTTGTGGATGCACTGGTAAATCGGGTGCGCGCCCAGGGCGTGGATATCCGGGTGAACAGTCCGGTAGCAGAAGTATTATACGAAGATGGACAGGTATACGGTATACGCCTGCGCTCCGGCGAAGTCATCCGCAGCCGTGCAGTGATTATTGCCGTAGGCGGCAAATCTGTTCCCCAGACCGGCTCCGAAGGAGACGGCTATCCATGGGCGGAACAGGCGGGTCATACTATTACCGAGCTGTATCCGACCGAGGTGCCAATCACCTCGCCGGAATCTTTTATCCAGAGCAAAGAGCTGCAGGGATTGTCCCTGCGTGATATCAGCCTGACGGTATGGAATCCCAAAGGTAAAAAGCTGGTCACCCATGATGGCGACATGCTGTTTACCCACTTTGGTATTTCCGGTCCGGCGGCTCTACGATGCAGCCAGTATGTCGTCAAAGCACTCAAAAAGTTCCCGGTCACTTCGGTACAGATTACTCTGGATATTTTCCCGGACAAGACAGCCGATGACATCTACCGGGAGACCCTGCAGATCGCTGAACAGGAATCCAAAAAAGCCATCAAAAATGTGCTCAAAGGTTATATTCCCGAGCGGCTGATCCCGCTTATTCTGCAGCGCGTGGGTCTGCCCGAAGATCTGACCTACCATAACATTCCAAGACAACAGTGGATGGATATGGCCCGCCTGATCAAGCAGTTCCCGATTGCAGCCAATGGTACACTGTCACTCAAGGAAGCCTTTGTAACCGGCGGCGGTGTGAATCTCAAGGAGATCAATCCACAGACGATGGAATCCAAATTGACGCAAGGACTGTATTTCTGCGGGGAAGTGCTGGATATTCACGGTTATACAGGCGGCTACAATATTACAGCGGCTTTCACTACCGGTCATACTGCCGGCAAAAGTGCTGCGGAAGCTATACACGAGTACAGCAAGTAATATCGGATGAATAGCCATATAGTAATGAAATAAACGATCTTTCTTCTATAAATAGAAGAATGTCGTAACTGTTCAAGGCAATCACGTGGTCACTTCTGATCGATTAATCATCAAAAGTTATGATGCTGAACAGAATACAGGTTCCGTTCTTGTACAAGAAAGAATAATAGATTAATCAAAAAACCCTTTGCACTTGCAGAGGGTTTTTCTTGTCAGGACTATATTCAATACCGGTCACAGTAAGCATCTGACTAATTCTTTATGAGTAACCTTTTGTTACTCTACTGTTCAGAGCTTCATTTAAAATCAAGTTTATCCAGCCAGCAGGTTATCCTTGCCATCCATAAGTACCCTGCTGCTCATTGAGGTAGCGAATCAATGCTTCCGTGTAATCTGTTTGGATCATATTGAAGCCCCGCTCCCGATGCCACTGCCAGCCCTGTTCGGGATCAATCAGCGATGCTCCATCCGTATGTCCGCCGCAGAGTGAATCCCACATCGTATTCACCCACAATCGGCAATTCCGCTCTCTGATCTCCTGCAGGACAGAAGGTTGAATCAGTACACTATCTTCCTGTTCAAAGCAGATCTCCACCGCCTGCGGACGTATCCGGTCAAACAGAAGCTCCAGATTGTGTACCAACGGCTCATTGGTGGAGTCCAGAATATGCATGTACAGCGGAGGTTTTATTTTATCTCGCAGAAAATACTGCACCTCTTCCGGAGAATCATTGCTTTTGAACAGAACATGATCTACCGTATCGGTACGCAGCAGTGCAGCATATACTTCTTCGCGGATATCCCAGCATTTATCAAGGTTTAGCATCGCTTTGCCACGAATCAGTATCAGTGCTTCTTCCAGGGTAGGAATTGTATAATTGGTCAGCGGCTGGCAAGGGCCGCCCTGATACTGACGCAAACGAAGACTTCGCAGCTCGGCAATCGTCATATCGGCTATCCGGCCTGTACCATCTGTCATCCGGTCTACAGTCTCATCGTGCATCAGCACCAGAGCACCATCGGATGTACGATGTACATCAATCTCGATCATATCTGCCCCGGCTACAATTGAATACTGAATCGCTGCCAGCGAATTTTCGGGTGCCTGCTTCCAGTTACCACGGTGTGCAGCGACCATCATCCGTCCACGGCTGTCGAGAAAACTGGCCATAATCTCTTCAATTACAGGTCTATACTCTTCACGCCAGATCGTCACGGAATCATCTCTCATCGCATTTAGTCTCCGATTCATATATTCACTCATATCCTTAAAGGTAATTGTTGGCAAATGACTTTCTATTACTCTACCGCTCCAGCGTTAACGGGAATGGATATTTGTGCAATCTCTATGTAAAAGCTTCAAAACAGTTACCAACAGTCTATGCACAAATTAGGACTAGATATCAACTGCTCACCCCCAAGTTATCAACATGTTATACACAGCCTGAGGATAGATTTCAGTAAATTCCTGCCATTCTATACACAGGCAAATATAATTATGCAGATCGTTAAAAGAGCAAATACTTGATTTTCGCCGTTTTTTATAAATACTTTGTATATTTCGAGCAAAATATTCATAAAAAACACCCCTTCATCAAAAGTGTTTATTTATACACAACGTTATCCACAAATTCTATCCACTTATCCACAAAAAATACACAGATTGGAATCCAGATATTTCCAGTTATTTTTATCTTATAATTGTAAAAAAATAGTTATCCACACCCTCTACTTACGCTTTTACGTTCTCTCAGTCTCTCTACATAAATGCAATTTAAGATTTAAATTTAATATTTAAAATGCCCGGCATTGTGACAAATCACATATTCTTCTAATTTAAATGGATATAAGATAAAACTAGATTAACGTTCCGCTTTTATCACTTTAACCAATAGATTCTATAGAACTCATCATCAGAAAGGGTGACTGTATTATGATTAATATGTCTCTGAACAATACCGAACAATCCATGCATCTATACCGTGTTTTCGCCAAGGCCTTCAAAAGTTTAAGTGAACATGCTGTCGCCGGAAGCAAAATCGAAGGCTTCAACTCTACTGCCTTTTCTGTCATGGAAGTATTATATTTCAAAGGTGCACAGCCTATTCAGCAAATCGGAGCCAAACTACTGCTGCAGAGCGGCAATGTAACCTATGTTATCGACAAATTAGAGCATGGCGGACTTCTGCGCCGGCATCCATGCCCTACCGATCGCCGTGTAATCTATGCCGAACTGACCGATCGCGGACGCAATATGATGGATGAAATCTATCCCAAATATGAAGAACGCCTCAGCTATGCGCTGGGTGGTTTGAATATGCAAGAAAAGGAACAGCTGATCTATTTGCTCAAAAAACTAGGTATGGAAGCTGAGCGTCTGTCCCCTGCTGCGCGTAAGTAAGCATTTACGCAACACTTCAGGATATCCAAAAAAGCCATTTCTGTTTCACTAGCCGTCATACAGGCCGGGAAACGGAAATGGCTTTTTATATTAGCGAGATGACGAATAGGTATCTTCAATCAATCGTCCCTGTTCCAGCGTAAGCTTGCGAACTTCAGGCGCTGCGAACAACTCCGGCTCATGAGTCACAATCAGCAGAGCAGCTCCCTGACTCACCGCTCTGCGGCATAAATAGAGCAGACGGTCTATGGTAAAGTAATCAGCTGCCGAACCCGGTTCGTCAAGGATGTACAGCGGACGTGGCAGTAAGAACTGGCTTACTGCTGCCAGCAGACGCTTCTGCCCTCCAGCGAGGCTGTATGGCGAATCGTCACGCCGCTCCAGCAATCCTGCAAATCTCAGCATGTCTTCCGCTTCCTTCTCGTATGAATCGGGCAACCTATCGCGTGGACGCAGATTCAGATGTGCGCGGATCCCATAGACACACTCCTCCCAGACGGTTGCAGCTACCCATTGATGATCCGGATGCTGGAATACATAACCGGTATCTGCAGCTCGGTCGTAGATGGACTGCCGGGCTGTATCCTTACCCTTACGATAAATACTTTGTACCGGCGGCTGCAATAGACCTGACAGCAGACGAGTTAATGTAGTTTTGCCAGAGCCGTTGACACCGCAGAGCATTACCATTTCTCCCGGATACAGAGCAAATTGTACATTGGCCAATGCCGGACGAAGAGCGCTAGAATAGCTGTACGTCAGATCGCGAACCTCTACGACAGGCTGTCCAGATACAGAAGGTACAGCCGCATTCCCCTCCGAACGGCGCAATTCACTCTTATCTTCCTGCATTCCGGCAGAAGCAATAGAAGCAGATAGATCGGTTGCCTCATGTACATAAGTATCCGCATACGTGTCTGTATTGGCGTGTTCACCAGCTGGTTGTATAGCAGCCTTTTGGTCAGCAGCCTGGTTAATATCGGGCGGTAAAATATACAGCTGCTCCAATCGTTCACGATGATGCAGCAGCAGTTCAGCAGGTGTTCCTTCCAGAACGATACGTCCTTTGGCTAAAATGACGACCCGACTGCACTTCATCACCGTCTCATCCCAGCGGGCAGATGCAGTGATTAGCGTCCCTCCGGCCCTATGCCAGTGTTCAATAATATGCAGCAGATCCTGTTTGCCCGCCGGATCGAGACTCGCGGCAGGCTCGTCCAGAATAAGCAGTTGCGGCTGCAGTGACATGACGGATGCCAGTGCGGTACGCTGACGCTGTCCACCCGACAGCTGGTGTATATATTCATGACGAATCGGTTGCAGATTCAGTGCTTCTGTCCATTGATCGATGCGGCGGCCGATTTCCTCTGCCGGAATACGCAGATTCTCCGGTCCAAATGCAATCTCGTCTTCTACCGTACCTACTACCAGCTCGGCATCCGGGTCCTGTCCCAGCGAACCCATATGGCTCGCCAGCAGACCCGGCTCTGCCGAACCCGGGTCCATATCATCAATACGTACATTACCTTTACGCTGTCCACCAGCAATCCTGGGCAGCTGGCCGTTCATTATCCGGCAAAGTGTCGATTTGCCACTGCCGCTAGCGCCGATAATCGTCAGCCATTCTCCTGCCTGAACATCCAGTGAAATCTGTTCCAGCGTAGGAGAATCACTATCTTCATAAGTATAGGATACTCCGCTCAGCTGCACGAACGGAATAGGTTTTGTAGGCATTTTAGCGTTCTCTCGAGAAGGCTGCAAATCGGCGCAGCAGCCCTGTTTTGCCAATCGCTTTGCCAAAAATAACCGTCAGCATTCCGCACAGAATTACGCCACTGGCGATACGTACGATCATGGCGATGCCCAGTACAGTCATCCCCCATTTGGAATAACCAAACATCTGGATTGCCACCAGGAACCAGATCGGTACCATTGCTCCACCGACGAGCATCATTACACCCATCGACCAGCGGCGATAGCGCAGCAGTCCGAAGATCAATTCCGCAACCACCATATAACAGAACGCCGCCGCCAAAGCCGAAGCAATTCCGTAGGATGTACCAACAAAGCATTGTACCAGTGCACCCAGTGCATAGGTAATTACAGCTGTACCCGGCTTGCGGATAATATAGTAGGCCAGCAGTCCGTAGATCATATACAGACCGGTAATACTGGACGTCATAATCGGACCACCGATACTGCTAAGCAGTTGATTCACCCCGGACAGGTACATGGTCATCACCGCATTGGCAGTAGCCAACAGCGCCATAAGCACAATCTCCATGGTGGTAAACGACTGCAGCGTCTTATTTACATTGCGATTCATTACATTACTCATATCTAGACTTCGCTCCTCAAATCCACATTGTTAACTACAATTAATAATTTAGGTTAACAATAACAATAAGTCAATTTTTTATTTGTTATTTTGATCACATGAATTCCCCTTGTCACTATAATCAGCAACCTTTATCCCTATTTTATAAGATGATATACAACATTATCGTGATCGCTATGCTACCGCTCATCCAATATAGCGCCGATGATGGCAGAACAAAAGAATGATAAAAGGTACGGTCCGGGTAGGCTCCGAATCCTTTGGCTTCCATGGCACCTGCAATATGCTGAATACGGCGAATCGAACCGGTAAATACTGCTCCCATATAGTCTTTGGTTTGCAGCAGTGCGGCCCATCCACGGGCTTTGCGCTGACCACGCAAACGACGAGCCGCCAGTGCCAGCCGGGCTTCCTCGCGCAGCAGGGGCAAAAAGGTCAATGCAAGTGCCAGTCCATAAGCAAACCGATAAGGAACTTTTAATTTCAGCACCAACGCGCCTACCAGTTCACGGTAATCGGTCGTTACAGATAGCGCTATCGAAGTCAGACACAGAATAAAAATACGCAGCGTCATCACCGCGCCATATTCCAGTCCTCCGGAAGTCAGCTGCAGTGCGCCCCATTGCCACCAGATATCCCCTTCTCTGACCGACAGCATGGACAATCCAAAGTACGGAATACCTATCGCAGCCAGCAGCCTGATCAGTGGTCCACTCACCAGCTGACCGGAACCTATAGCTATGGCAATCCACACTACTGCGAATAACAGCAGCTGCGGCAGTGCATGTTCAATATGGACAGCCAGCACCGAGATGCACAGCAGCATAACCAACTTGGTCAATGGATCGATCCTGTAGAGAAATCCACGGGACTCCGGTTTGTTTTTCGTTACAGTCATGTATTTCTATCCATCCTTTCTCTCCACACCACATCCGCCACTTTATCCAGCAAGCGGAACATTCATATATTGACGAAAAACATCTGCCACGTCAATCCCCTGCATACACTCCTGGTACTGCCGATGTCCATTCATCAAAAAGAGCGTACCCCATAATGCATTACGGGATACGCTCTTTTTGCGAAAGGAGATGGCTAACCTATAGGTAGCCAGCAATCAGACGACGACAGACGATTTCTGTTCCGAGCGAGTATGTTCAGGGAGGTTGCCGCTCTGATGAGAGACCACTTCACTGCACAGCATCGAAAGCCGTTTGCGAATTTCCTTGAGTTCTCCGATACCTGTACCGGTGATCATGTATTCCTCACCGTTGGCAGTCAGCATATTCTCGGTAGTGAGATGTTCCAGTTCCTGCTTCACTTCGCGATCCCCTACACGATAGCCATGACTCTCCAGAATCGGCTGCATATCGTTGATCGTCAGTTTATGCTGAGTAGCCTGGTGCAGCATATGAATTCGAATAAAAAGATTTTGTACCTCCGCGTGCATATACTCTTCTCTCCTTCCAGTGATGTGTTAAGTATGAAGGCCGTGTATCCATTCCTGGCTAAGAGTTCGTTCAAACAGGGATATAGCCGCGGCAGATCGAGCCTTTTCTGTCCTTAAGGTATTCATGCTGTACTTACCCCTGCCGCCCTTCCGGTAAACATATTCAGCAACCTTTATTCCAAATTTTACCTTACAAGCTTAAACGACCATTTTGCGATAGACTACACCGTATCTTCATTTGCAAAAAGACCTGTGAGCTGTATACTATCCCTATGCGCTGTTCTGCGATCATTTCTACAGATGCAGCCATCATGTATACAGTCTGTCGGGCTGTAAATTTCATATCGAAAAGGTGAATCCCATGTTTGAAAATATAGCGTATTCCGGTTCTCGTGAAGAACAGTACAGTATGGCACTCAGCCAGCTCAAAGGCCTTATTCACGACGAACCCAATCGTATTGCCAATCTGTCCAATGCTTCTGCACTGCTGAAGCAGTTCCTGACCGATACTAACTGGGCAGGCTTTTATCTGTATGACGGTAAAGAACTGGTACTTGGTCCCTTCCAGGGTCTGCCGGCTTGTATTCGTATTCCGCTGGGCAAAGGGGTATGCGGGACATCCGCAGCCGAGCGCCGTACCATGCTTGTTGCAGACGTACATGAATTCCCGGGACATATCGCCTGTGATGCCGCATCCAACAGCGAGATTGTAGTTCCACTGGTCAAAGACGGCGAGCTGATTGGCGTGATCGATATCGACAGCCCGCTCAAATCCCGTTTTGACGAACAAGATCAAAAGTTCCTGGAAGAGTTTGCTGAGATCCTCGTTCAGTCCTTCTGATTAAATATTGTGCAGATAACAGACAGTCCGGTTCATATTTCGATGAATCGGGCTGTTTTTATATCCAGTTTCTCGCTTTCGCTTCCATTTTTCCCAGTCCGTTGTCAGCTGATGCCATACTTGCGCAAATTTTATTTTGTATTTTTATCATCTATAATGAAGATATGGCATTTTATTTTACATAATATCAGGAGGGAATAAACCGTATGTCAAAAATAATGACCCGTTCCGAAGTCCCTGTCTCCTCAACCTGGAATATAAGTGATCTCTATGCAACAGAATCTGACTGGGAAAAAGATCTGCGTGCTCTGCAGCAGCTTGCCGAAGATATTCAATCTTACAAAGGACGCCTGAGTGAATCAGCGCGGACGTTATACGAATGTCTGGAACAAGAAGAATCCCTGATGCAAAAAGCGATGAAAACTGCCAATTACGCAGGTCTTCAGCAATCCGAGGACGGAACCAATCCTGCCAATATTGCCCGTGCTGCCCGTTCCGGCGATGTACTATCCGCTGTCTATGCCCGTCTGACCTGGATTAATTCCGAAATCCTTGATCTGTCCGAAGGCATTATTAATCAATATGTCGCTGAATACCCGGCACTCGGCGTATATGAACGCAGCCTGAATCTGCTGCTGGACACGCGTCCGCACCGTCTGTCACCCGATGTAGAAGCAACACTGGCGTCGCTGGGCGAAGTGACCGGTGCGCCTTACCGGATCTATCTGCGCAGCAAGCTTGCAGATATGACATTTGACGATGCTGCCGATCAGCAGGGACAGGTGCAGCCCGTTTCTTTCCGGCTGTATGAGAATGCTTATGAAGTATCGCCGGATACAGAACTACGGCGTAGTTCTTTTGCTTCCTTTACCAAGACCTTGCGTCAGTATCGCAATACGATCGCCGAGACCTATGCCACCGAAGTCAAAAAGCAGATCGTAATGTCCCGTCTGCGCGGCTATGAATCAGTCACCGATATGCTGCTCCAGCCCCAGCAGGTCACACGCGATATGTACAATAATATCCATAATGTGCTGCTCCAGGAGTTGGCACCGCATATGCAGCGGCTTGCCCGACTCAAACAGCGCGTGCTGGGACTGGATCGTATGACATTTTGTGATCTCAAAGCGCCGCTGGACCCGGACTATAATCCATCTGTATCTTTTGCAGAGGCAGCAGATACGGTCAAGGAAGCCCTTCAGATCATGGGACCGGAATACATGGATATTATGGAAGAAGCATTCTCTTCCCGCTGGATCGACTATGCAGATAATGCCGGTAAATCAACCGGTGCCTTCTGCGCCTCCATCTATGGGGAGCACTCCTATATTCTGATGGCATGGGCAGACAATATGCGCAATGCATTTACGCTGGCACATGAACTGGGACATGCCGGACACCTGACTCTGGCTGCACGCAATCAGCGCCTGTCCAACTATCGTCCATCACTCTATTGTATCGAAGCTCCATCTACCATGAATGAACTGCTGCTGGCAGATCACCTTATGAAGAGTTCACAGGACAAGCAATTGCGCCGCTGGGTTATTTTGCAGCTGCTGAGCACGTATTACCATAACTTTGTCACCCATCTGCTGGAAGCCGAGCTTCAGCGCCGGGTATACGATGCCGCTATGCATGGACAGGCAATTACGGCAGATTGGCTGTCTGCTACCAAAGGCGAAGTACTGTCCGGCTTCTGGGGAGACACTGTCGAGATTGATGAAGGTGCCCGCCTGACCTGGATGCGTCAGCCTCATTATTACATGGGACTCTATCCATATACGTATGCTGCCGGATTGACTGCTTCGACAGCAGCCATGCAGCGTATTCGTGAAGAAGGACAACCCGCTGTGGATCGCTGGCTCACTGCACTCAAAGCAGGCGGATCACTGCCTCCACTGGAACTGATGCAGTTGGCTGGTGTAGATATGTCCGGTCCCGAGCCTATTTCCACCGCTGCTGATTATGTGGGTTCCCTGATCAGTGAACTGGAATCACTGTACGAGTAATTCGCACGATTCATAAGTAGTTACATCATTCTGTCGATTGCCGCACTACACACAGACGTGTTGCTTTAATAACTATCCTAAAAACTGACGATTTGATTACCTCTATAGCTGCATTATGATCAATTCGGCTATTGAGGTGTCAGTCATCAGTTTTTTGTTATACTCTCCTATTTTTTTGTTCTTTTATCCATTGCTTATTTTTACTTTTTGTCTCTAAATAAAGATTTTTTTCGAAAAAGGGGTTGATTTATGAAAAATGTGTAGTATCATTAAAAAAGTAAGTAACAAACATTTACATATAATCGAGGAGGATTAATCAATATGTCTACTGAATTTATGAAAGCTCTTGAGAACCGCCGCTCTATCTATGTGATCAGCAAAGAATCCACTATCGAAGACAGCAAAATCCAACAAATCGTTGAAGAAGCTGTTAAATATACACCATCTTCCTTCAACTCCCAAAGCGCACGTGTTGTTGTACTGCTGGGCGAACAGCATGATCGTCTGTGGGATATTACGACCGAGACACTGCGCGGTATCGTGAACAACGAAGAAGTATTCCAATCCACTGCCGACAAAATGAATGTGTTCAAAAACGGTTACGGAACTGTACTGTTCTTCGAAGATACCGACATCATCGCTAACCTGCAAAACCAATTCGAAGCTTATCGTGATAACTTCCCGCTGTGGGGACAACAAGCTAACGGCATGCTCCAACTGGTGATCTGGACAGCTCTGGAAGCAGAGGGTCTGGGTGCTACATTGCAGCATTACAACCCAATTATTGATGAAGAAGTAAAATCCACGTGGAACATCCCTGCTCAATGGCAAATGGTTGCACAAATGCCTTTCGGTAAACCAGCTGCTCCTGCTGGCGAGAAAACCTACCAGCCTGTTGAAGAACGCGTAAAATTCTTCAAATAAGATAAAGTTAAATCAATCTTTCAATATTAGCTTCCTATAAATAAGCATACAAAAGCACCTGCTCTCTTCTGAAGGCAGGTGCTTTTGTATGCTTTTCTTCTATATTATCAAGTATCCGGTAGGGCCATTTCGTTTCTATTAAATAGATCCTTATCTGTCCGCTTGCCCGGTTCACTGTCTAGATTGCATAGATATCGAACCTGTAGCACTCTATATTTTAGTGAATACTCAATCTCCTACTGTACTGCCATCCTGATACTGGGTACGAATACGCAGTACATTGCCGTCTTTGTCCAGATCCAGACGTACGGTTGTACCTTCCAGCTTTTCATTATCCGGATCTTTTTGTGCTTCATATTGAGCGGATTTGGTATAAGTCATCTCTTTTTCACCCTGCTTGATAACTACCTGTGTATCGGTCTGGGATACATACATACCGACGATATCCTGTTGAGAGTTATCCGCATCGTCTGCTTTGTCAGCAGGCTGGGCAACAGTGATGCTACCATCTTGCGCACTCAGGGTTACACTAATCTGCTGACCCGGAAGGTCTGTAGATGGCGGCAAAGCAGATGCTGGCTCGTACGAGTTACTTTTCGGAATGATCAGCTGTTTGCCGTTCACATCCAGCGTCATGGTATCTTCATTCTCCGCTACATACTTACCAACTACATTATAGTCTGAGTCGGGATTGCTTTTGTTGGGATCGGAAGAATACTGACGATAATCGGTTTCCGTAGTCTGCGGATTCGAGTTATCCTGTCCGGTATCATCCGGTTTGGACTCCGAGGCACTCTGTGCGGCAGAAGTCGGATCATTACTTTTACTTCCCTGTGTATCGCTGCAGCCTGCTAGTACGCCGGATAGCAGCAGCGCAGCAGCTGCGCTCATTGTTAAAGACTTCATCATCTTGGCAAGCCCCTCTCTGTAATCTCCGTTACGGGATCAATTTACACACTCACATGTTCCTTTACCCCAAATCCGGGTAGTTCCAAACCTTAATTACAAGGGCTGCATCGTCTGAGACAGTCCAAAAGCTGCGGCCAACTGTTCAATAGCGCGCATCCGGTTATGAAATCCGTACATAAGCGGCAGCAGCAATACTTCTTGCACTGCATAATCTGCTGCCAACTCTTCGATGCCTTCTCGTACGCTATCTGCTGTACCTACAATCATCCGGCGGCGATTACGGGCAATAACTTCCAGATCCTTGGTCGAGTAATCATGCGACTCAATAGTTGCCGGAGACGGAAAAAAGGGTAGGCGCTGTCCTTTATTCTCCGACATCAGCAACCAGTAATCCCAGCTGCGTGTCAGCTGCTCAGCTTCCTCCTCTGTATCTGCAACCGTAACGAAAATACCCACCATTCCCCGGGGCGCCGACAAAGCAGTAGAAGAACGAAAATCAGCCTGGTACTGCTGCATTGCAGCACGTCCAACAGATGATGCATTTATAAAATGGGCAAAAGCCAATCCGGTTCCATGATCTGCCGCCAGTTCAGCTCCTCCGCGGCCGGTCCCCAGCATCCACAGCTCGGGCTGCGTATCAATCACCGGCGTTGCTTTGAGACCTGGAAAGCGATGATCTGCAGGTTCCTCGTCATTCAGATAGCGAATCAGATCGATTAGCTGCTGTTCATAAGGAACCGTTTCGGTACGACCTTCATTCAGAGCCTTTTTGCCGATCCGTCCCGCACCGGCTGCTCTGCCGGCTCCGAGATCAATTCGTCCCGGATGTAGTGCCTCCAGCATACGGAAATTCTCTGCAATTTTGTAGGCACTATAATTGGGCAGCATTACTCCGCCCGAGCCAATACGAATATGTTCTGTCTGATTCGCCAGATGCATCATCAACAACTCCGGATTACTGCCAGCAAGCGGCGGCAGATAATGATGTTCCGACACCCAGAAACGGTGATAGCCCAGCCGATCTGCAGCACGTGCCAACTCAGCCGTTTGCTGCAGTGCCATCCGGTCATTGCTTCCTTCATCTACAGGAGAGTAGTCCAATATTGATAGTGAAATCATACATGATTCCTCCTTTTCCAACAGCAATGTCCATTATTTTCCATGTTTCGCAATATCGAATATGTGTTACATTCCCATAGGCGTATAGATTCCTAAATACAGTTATTATTTTTTACGATTCCTAAAATATTATCAGCAACTAATTCTATATAATCGTGTATAATGAATCAAATGCGTTTTACATAAAAAACCAGCAGAGAAATATTCAACCTTTCCATGCTGCAGGGGGGCTTTTTTCACCGTCATCTATTGCTAAATTCATATAAAAAAGGAGCTACTCATGAATATATTTAAGAAAGTAAGTATGTTATTTCTTACTTTAACCATTTTGCTGCCCGGTTTGTTTGGATTTCACTCTGCCTATGCTGCGGATGCAGGTACTACTTCAGATTCGGCAGTAACTGCTGCACCATCAGATACAGGAACAACTGTACAGTCTGACACGTATGGTCAACCAGGCGGAGGCACTGATAATCCCCCTGGCACATCTACGCCACCTACTGGAGATACGGGTACCCAACCTCCGGTTACTCCCGAGGTCCCTGCAGCTGATACATATCAGAACATTATTACCCGGATATTTCTGACCGATGCCAATATGACTGAAATTGATGGTCAGGTCAATCCCGATACGCAGATCGATCCGGATGCACCGGTCTATCTGAATTATGAGTGGGCATTGCCGGATAATGGCTCTTTCCACAGCGGATCTACTTTTGAATTCGATCTGCCAGCCGCTTTTCAATTATACAATGATATCAATAATGTCCCTCTGCAGTTCGAAGACGGAACAGTAGGCAGCTTCAGCGCTACACGTAGTGGGCATGTCACTATGACATTTAATGATACGATTGAACAATACTCGAATATTCACGGAACGATGCAGTTCCGCACTGCATTCAGCCAGGAGATAACCCATGGCAGCACCGAGGTACAGATCCCGGTACCGCTTAACGGGGATTCCAATTTTATTCTGGTCTATTTCAAACCTGACAAAGGCACATCGATCAGCAAACGTGGACAGGCACTGGATCAGGATCATATTCAGTGGACGATCGATGTGAATACGACCAAGGAAAAAGTCGAAAATGCTGTAATCACCGATCCTATTGCTGCAGGCATGTCTCTGGATACAAGTTCGGTTCAGGTACACGAACTGAATGTCAATGTCGATGGAACAACGACCCGTGGACAACAGCTGACTTCCGGTTACCAGTTGGAAGCAGATAGCAGCAGCTTCAAGCTGACCTTTGACCCGGTAATCCGTTCTGCCTATCGCATTACTTATGTGACCGATCTTACGACAGACACACAGAGCAAGTTCACTAATACGGCATCTTTTGCCAGCAACAAAGGTACACTGACTGCCAAAGCAGAAGTTTCTGTAGAACAGAAGTTTCTGACCAAAAAAGTAGAAAACTATGATGAGCAGACCGGTATTATCTCATGGTCGATCGGCTATAATCTGAACAGCCGCTCCATTCCGCAGGACCAAGCCATACTACAGGATCGTTTTAATGCCAGCCAGAAGCTGGTCGCTGATTCGATCAGAGTCTACAATGCCAACACGAACAGTCTTCTGACAGAAGGTCAGGATTATACGATTACACCGTTTGCCATCAAGAGCGGTCGTACCGGATTCGATCTAAAGTTCCAATATGCTATCGATTCTCCCTACACGATCAAGTACCAGACCCAACCTGTTAATCGTGTAGACAATGATGAGAAAGTAACCAATACCGTCACTTCGGGCGGAGCAAGCGGAAGTGCCTCCCAGGTGATCAAAAATGTCGTCTTCACCAAAAAGTTGGTGGATGCCAACTATATTCGCAAAGAAGCAACATGGATGCTGAGCCTTAATCGTGATGGCTATCCAATGTCCAATGTAATCATCAATGATACTTTCCCGAATGGCGGGCTGGAATTCCAGCCGGATTCTCTGCAGATTCTAAATTCGGACGGTAGCGAATATCCTGCATCCGACTATAAAGTGAGTAGCGAGAATGGCCGATCCGGTTTCAAAATTACGTTTAATGAAGATATTACTGCTCCATTGACGATCACTTATCGTACTCTGTTCGATGTCGAATGGAAAACAAACAAGACTGACACTTCCTTTTTGAACCGGGCGCAGCTGTCCTGGATCGAAAATGGAAAAACTCGGACAGACGATGCAGAAGCACGCTTCTGGCCGGATAGCATGACTCTCAATAACGGTTCCAAAGATGGTTCGTACAATGCGGCCACCAAGCAAATCACCTGGAATATCAAAGCCAATTACAGCAGCCGTCAGCTGACCAATGCTTATATTGAAGATATGCTGGAGCCGGGTCAAACCTATGTACCAGGTTCACTGCAGGTGAATCATATGAACCTGCTTGGTGTCTGGAACAGTGTAACCCGCGGCAAAACAGTCGCCTCATCCGAATACAAGACCGTACTCCCTGCCGCAGGTGAAGATGGCGGCAAGCTGCAGGTACAATTCAATCAGCCGATCAATTCGCCGTATTGGATTACTTTTAAGACAACAGTAGAGAATCATATAGTGAAGCCAACGATTCGCAACAATGCGGTGCTGCACAGTGATCAGGCTGTCTATCCATGGGCTGCAGCGGTTAGTATTCCCAAAGGTGGAGAATATGTATCCAAGACCGGTACACAGGATGGCGACAAAATCTACTGGACTGTCTATATCAACCGTGGACAATCCTATGTAGAAAATGCACGCATTATCGATCAACCGACGCCTAACCAGATTTTGCTGACCGACTCCTTTAATCTGTACTCGGCCACTGTCGCGAGTAACGGTGGATTAGCCAAAGGACCCAAACTGGTACGTGGTACCGATTATAAATTAGCTATCACTTCAGGCAGTCCGGAGAAGTTCGAATTGTCCTTCCTGAAGCCGATCCGATCCGCCATGATTCTGGAATACTCTTCCATGATCACAGCAGAAGATAGAGAACAGATTGGTAATACCGTACAATTTGCCGGAGATGGAATTACATCCGGCACAATAGATACAACCAAAGAAATTACAGTACGTACTTCTTCGGCTTCCGGTACGGGAACAGGTGTAGTCGGCAACCTTATCGTAAGCAAGGTTGATAAAGACGATCCTACATTACCGCTGGAAGGCGCAACCTTTGTATTACAGGATGCTGCCAAAGCCAGACCTGCTATCAAGTTGACGACTGACCCGCAGGGACGTGCTCTGTTTACCCGATTGCTATACGGCAAGTATACGCTTCAGGAGACAAGTGCTCCTGCCGGTTATACACTGGATTCCACTGTACACACAGTGACGATTAATTCCAGTATCAAGCAGTCCAATAATGCGGTATTCCTGACATTAACGAATACCAAACAGCCGACAGTACCTCCGGGTACACCTGATAATCCAGGTAATCCTGGTAACCCGGGCAATCCAGGGACTCCTGATAATCCGGGAACCCCAGGTACACCAGACAATCCTGGTAATCCTGGTAATCCAGGAACACCGACAGATAATAAGCCGGATAAAGACAAACCAGGAACACCGTCCAATCCGCCAGGAGGTACAACTCCACCAGGTGGTACGACACCATCAGGCGGTTCACCGGTAACAGAACCGACGATTCCGGTCGAAGATGAGCCAACACCATCCGGTACGGTTGATCCAACACCTTCCAATCCGTCTGTTCTTCCGGAGACATCACCTCCGGTACCAGGTAACCCTGCTGAACCGGATATGCCAATTCCGGATGAACCTGTACCAAGTGGTACGGTTCCACCAGCACCGGCCCAACAACCGGATATCCCGGTCAATGATGAGCCGGTACCAAAAGGAACAACGCCACCTGTACGTACTCCATCCCAGCAGCAGCCAATGCTGCCGCAAACAGGAGAATCGAGCCGTATGCCATTCTGGCTGACCGGTGCAGCCCTCCTTGTAATGGGTGTTGTACTTCACCAGGTACAGTCTGCACGCAAACGTTCTGAAGGACGCAGCGGTTCAGGAAAATAAACAAATAGTATTTTAAATAAAAGCACCTGTTGTTTGTTCGATGAATGGATATCATCGCATACAGACAACAGGTGCTTTTTATTGTGCATTCGTATCGGAAGCAGATGAGGAGCTTGTGCATTCCGCCTATTCATTGCTTAATAGCAAACTACACTACGATACATGGCTAGATTTTCAGCATGTAACTGAGATCGGAAGCCGGAGTCGGATACGCATACAGTACTTCCCGCATCTGATCGATCGTCAGATTGAGCCGGATCGCTATGGCAAAGTAATTAAGCATCTCATCCGCTTCACCACTTAATATATGTGCTCCGAGAATCTTTCGTGTAGACGTATCAATAATAATTTTGGCCATGGCTGTTGGTTCATTGGTCCGCTTGTACGTATACCAGGTGGACGTATCAAATGTATTGACTGTGACATGATCACCCAGCTTGCGGGCTTCCTCCTCACTTATGCCGATCGCGCCCAATTTGGGAATAGTAAAAGCGATGCTCGGCATTTCCCGATAATCCGGTTTGCGTGTATTGCCGTTAAGCAGATTATGGGTAGCCACCTGCGATTCCAGACTGGCAAGCGGTGTAAGCGGCAGTCCGGGAGAGTCCGTACAATCTCCTGCAGCATACACGATAGGATTGCTGACACTCTGCATGTAGTCATTGACACGAACGCCTTTTTTACTGAATTCCACCTTACCTTGTTCCAGCTGAATATCCATAATATTCGGCATTCTTCCAGCACCGTGGACGACCAGTCCGCATTCCAGACGCAGCTCCTGCTCTCCCTGATCTTGCTGGCTGGCCTGTATGAGATAGCGTGTCTGATTATTCGCTCTATCAGCTGTCCGGGACTCTGCATTAGCTGGTGATGAATCGGATTCTGTTCCCTCTTCCAACTGTTCAATAGACTGCAGCGATGTGTTCAGATGGATATGAATACCAATATCACGGCTTCGCTGCATCAGTTCCTTCACCAGCTCCGGATCGAATCCCTTGAGCGGCTGCTCATCCTTATGCAGAATATGTACTTCTGCACCTGAACGGGCAGCAATATGGGCAAATTCAAAGGAAATATATCCGCCACCTACGAATACAAGTGGAGAGGGCAGCTGCTCCAGATTCAGAAAATCATCACTGTTCGCCAGATACTGCTCTCCTGTGACTGACAGAGGGGCTGGCTTGGCACCGGTAGCGATCAGAATATGTTTGCCAGTCAGACGATGACCATCTACTTCTATGGTGTCTTCACTGACAAACCGGGCATGACCATGAAAAGTATGAATACCTGCATCCTTCAATTTCTTTTCGTGGGCACCCGGGATATAGTCCGTAAATGTATGCTTGAAAGCCATAAGATCCGGCCAGTTGATCCGGACACTATCTTCTAGTCCTTTACCGACCATCCGCTCGGTATGATCGACGAGCTCGGCAGCTCCAACCAGTACCTTTTTGGGATCGCATCCGCGCAGGGCACAGGTACCTCCGTACTCCCTTGAATCTATAATCGCAACTTCCCAGTTTTGTTCACGACATGCCTGAGCGGTAGCTGCGCCTGCACTGCCGGTACCGATTACAACAAGATCAAAAGTCTGTTCCATGGATTATCGCCTCATTTATATGAATTCAAGTCACTGGTTAAAGTCACTCTCCTATTCTTTTAAACTTCAAATGACAGCCGCAATCGGCTGCACCTACTTTGCAGGGTCACGCAACAACTGATTCGGCAGTCATATGAATCGGTTATGCCTGTTCGAACAACATATGCGACTATTCAACCAATTTTGCGAATATCCGATCTATTCTGTCATAATATTGAATTTCTTACCTTTTCAGTCTTTCTTTTTATTGACGTAACGTGTTAAATTGTAAAAATAATCTAATAAATACATAATAGAGGGGTTACTTACATGAAGAACAAATTACTACTGACTCTGATGCTCGCAGCATTGGTCACCGCTTCCTCCGCACTGCCTGCCAGCATGACATATGCTGCTACAGACGATGCACCTGACGGCAGCTATACAATGGATCTTACCACCGATACCGATGCAGCGGATAATACAGCAACCGCTGAAGAGAGCGTAGATACCGACACTTATGGAGATGAAGACACCTGGGCTAATGCTGATCCTGTATTGGTGGAAGAAGCATCATCCTTCCTGGATTATTCCGATCAAATGGAGCCTCTCTTCTCCTATGAGACCAAAGCATGGGATGCCTATAATATTAATGAATATGTGAAAAGCTCCAACCGCAAACAGGAATACAAACTGATGACCTACACAGTCGTACCCAACTACACCAAATTCGTATCCGGCATCAAACTGATCAAACCCAAAAATAGCGAACTGGCCAAAATTCATGCCAAATATGTAAAAGGTGCCTATCTGGAACTCGAAGGATTCGTACTGTACAAAAAATATGTATCCAGTGCCATACTCGATGATGCCATCCTCAACAAGTCCAAAGCCAAACTGAAAGCCGGCGGCAAACTGATCGATCAGTTCAATAAAGAGATCGACAAATACATTACCAAATTCGACGCGCTGCAATAATTCTCTTTATTTTATAATATCCTACTCATATACCAAGGAGCGAATAGAATGTTCACCAAAAAAATGTTATTTGTGCTGGCTTTTTCCTTATTGCTGACCAGTACCAGCCTGTTCTCTACCGGCGCTGTCTATGCTGCAGACGACTCGGCTTCCAACAGTTCCGTTTCTACGGAAGATACTACCAGTGAGGATCTCAGCGATGATCTGGCCGAAGATTATGCCGATCTCGACCCGGCGCTCGCAGCAGAAGCTACCCAGCTGCTGAACTATCTGGATCAGCTCAAAACGATTGCTTCCTATGAAGACAAAGCGGTAGATACCTATAACTCTTTCCGTTATGTTACATCGTCGAATCGTAAAAAGGCTTATGCAGCCATGAACAATACTGTAGTTCCTAACTACACCAAATTTGTTGTCGGTCTCAAGCAGATCAAACCCGAGACACCTGAACTTGCCAAAATTCATAATCAGTATGTCAAAGCCGCTTCCCTGCAGCTGCAGGCGCTAACTTTGTTCAAGAAATACGTATCCACTCCCCAGCTCAAAACAGCTACTCTCAAACAGGCTAACCTGAAGGTCGATGCAGGTATCAAAATGTTGAAAGTATACCGGGATAACATGGATGATTATTTGGACAAATTTGAATAATAGGCTATCATGATGAACATCTAACAGCATAATATGTTGCCCAATAAAAAGCCCGGATCATGCTCCTCCTGTAAAGGAACAGCTGATCCGGGCTTTTTGCTTTGAAATATTGGAGATTGGTTAGGATGAAGACCGTACAGTATTAATAACTTGTCTTACTACATTTCCATCTGTGACAGAATCATAACAGCGGCACCTACAGATACAGCATTTTCCTGTAGAATCCCTCTGGAAAAGACCGGTTGCAGGCGTTCTTCTCCATAGATCTGCTTTTTCGCAACAGCGATAGCCGTATCATAGTAACCCGGGTCCGCATTGATCAGTGCACCGCCCAGAATAACCTTTTCCGGCTGCAGGGTATTGATCAGATTAGCGAGTCCGATACCCATATAACCGGCTGATTGGTTAAACAACTCCCTCAGAACGGTATTGCCGCTTCGCAGTGCATCGACCAGCGTATCAAAATGGATCTGTTCCGGCAGTAGAGGCTGTCCATCTTTGCTAAATTCCAGTCCTATCCGGCTCCGCTGACGTACCTGCTGCTCCAATGCCTGAATAGATACATAAGCTTCCAGTGCACCGTAATTGCCCTGCTCCTGCAGCCGCGCACCGCCAGCCTGTACAACCATCTGTCCGACAGCCCCCTCTTTGTCCATCGCTCCGCGTACCAGCTGGCCGGAGGACAGAATTGCCGAGCGAATTCCTGCTCCGGCATTAACATACAGCATATGCTGTGTATTGCTCTCGCGCATCGCCCAGTGTTCTCCGATCAACGCTGTGTTCGCTCCATTATCCAGGGTAGCCGCAAGACCAGTACGTTCAGTCAGCATCCTGCAGATATTTACATTCTGCCAGCCTGCAGCCGGAAAATAGGCCGGATTCAGGATCGTTCCCTGCTCATGATCCAGCGGGCCGACGGCTCCAATGCCGATTCCCATAATGCGCTGACGGCTTAGATGCCGCTCTGCCAGTGCTTCCTGAATACGGGCTGCTACATAATCGGCCAGCATTGCCGGTTCCATCTGTTCATCCATCTGCCAGCGATGGGTATATAATGCGTTCATCCGCAGATCATATAATCCGAGCACCGAATAAATACGTGAAATATCCAATCCGAAAATATACCGATGACCGGTGTTCATCCGGTATAATGTCGGTCTTCGGCCGCCTGTAGACGGACCAAGGCCAGATTCCACAATCCATCCTTCATGCAGAAGTTCATCCAGCGTCCTATTCAGACTGCTGCTCGTAATATCGATATCCTTCATCAATTCAAGCTTGTAAACATCATCCTGAACGGCTATCCGGTCATACACCTGCCGTTTTAACGTTCGGGCTATAGTCTGATACACAATCATTCATTCTCCCGTCCATGGTAACATTGGCTGCACGCAGCACCTGATACTATTGTATCGTCCGAACTGACGAATAACCACCCGTATCCTATAAAGATGGATCAGCGAATCATTATAGATACTCCATTTCGTTCTAAATAGATAGCAGATCTTCCATTTTCTTTCCAATCTGCCGATAAGAATATAGAACACAACTATACATAGATTCAAAGGAGATAAAAATGAAAAAATATCGTCTACTTGCAGGAATACTCAGTACTGTACTGCTATTCTCTGCCATGTTTACCTTACCATCCCTGGCTGGAGCAGAATCCGAAGCCGATTCTTCATCAGTCCCGGCTATTACGTACGAAGACATCCTAAATCATCCTGAGCTGCAGACAGAGTTAAAACAGTATCTGAGCGATTATCGTGAACTGGTAGAACCGGATATGCTGGATGCTTATGATGATTACGTATACTATCTGATCACCAGTATAAAACACCGGAAATATGAGGCTTTGGCTATTAAAGCTTACGAAAAATGCCGGGTGGACTCGGTAAAGACGCGTGTGCAATCCTACAACGGTATGACCCGGACTGTTATCCCCAATTATCAGAAATTTATTGATTTGATGAAAACAATAAAGCCTGCTGAACCTCAAATCAGTAAACTTCATCAACAGTTTATCAAGGGTGCGACTCTACAGCTAGAAGGCTTTAAGTTACTGCAAAAATATTTCAGTCAGGCGAAACGTAATGACTCTCTTTTTTATAAAGCTAACGATAAGATTCGTTCAGGCAAGAATATACTTGATAAATACAACGTAGCAATGCTAAATTATGTAGCCCAGTTCTAAGCTTCGTTCTTCTCTTTACAATAACGATAGTTTCGTTCAGGCTTTTGCAGCAATTTGATGCTGCAAAAGCCTTTTTGTATATGGGCCACATTTGATCCTTCTCCCGTTTAATGGTAAAGTCTACCTAAACATCTATGTATTATGCAAAAGGAGGAAGATTACATATGAAGAAATATACGCTACTACTATTAACACTGGTCATGAGTACATCCCTGCTTGGATGCACCGAGCAAAGCAGTAAACCAGCAAGTAACAACGAATCAGCAGGCACAGGTGGTACAGAAGCTGCTGCACCGGCAACGACCACAACCGCACCGACAGAGACGACAAGTGAACCTGCTGTTGCAGGCAAACAAGGAGACACTGTAAACGAAGAACAACTTAAAGCAGCGATCGAAGTAGCCAAAAAATACAAAGAAACAGAATACACCATACCTGATTACAAAAATCTGGATCTGGAGTTCAAAACTCCAAAGAAAACAACAGATCCGGTCCAGCTCCCGTCTTCCATGCAGCAGCATTATGACAATCTGCTTCCATATGCTACCCAAAAAGCCATGGATAACAGTTTGCGTAATCGTCTTATTGAACTGCCGCTGCGACTGGCTGTAACGGAAAAGTCTTCTATCAGTCCACAGAATCTTGAATTGCATGCCGATCCGGTGCTCAAGGTAAAAGGTATCCTGGAGATCGATTATACAATGAAAGTACAGCTGGATCGAACCAAGGAACAGCTTCCTCTGCAAGGTACCCTACAGCTGCAGCAGATCGACGGAACATGGAAAGTTATTAATGATGCGTATGACTCTGATGATCTTAATAAACTGCTCACTCGCATGATACCGATCAGCAAACCCCAATAAGTATATATACAAATACACCCGGGAGAGCATAAGACTCTTCCGGGTGTATTTATGTTTGTATCTGAACCTTTATGATATCGGAAAGTTTTTGACAGCGTCCTGCTTTGCCTCTAACATGGTGCATAATTCTCATAAAAAATTACTCTGTGATTATTTGCGTGTAACGGTATATCCTTTGTTTTCGAGCAGTTTGATAATACCGTCATTGCCCAGATAATGGGCGGCTCCGACTACAACAAAGTACTGCTGATTATTGCCATTTTTCAGATAAGCGTCGATCTTGTTTGCCATATTGATATTACGATCAACGAGGATGGCTTTGTGGTATTCCGGCTCGACCAGCGAACTGTTGGTCACTTCCATCAGCGCTTTTTCATCGCCGGTTTTCCACATCTCACCCAGCTCTTTCTCATGATTATCGGCTGGCTGTTTCTGCTTGTCATCAAAGGAAGCCAGTGTGGAGTAGAGCAATTTTTCCTGCAATTCATCGGAGAAATTATTCAGCATCCGAAGCTGCGATTCTTCGGTCTCCAGCCCGATCACCGGAATATCGCGTTCTGCTGCTTTTTTGATAAAATGCAGATCAATACCCAGATCGGCATCATATCCGGAATCATCGGTAGCAAAGGAAGAAACGATCATCTCGGCGACCCATGGTTTGAAGCGATCCAGTGCACCGGACTTCAAGTCGTTCTCCTCCAGAACCCGGCCAAGCTTCTCGTATGTATAGGAGGAGATATGATTGCGCAGCGTACTTCCATCATGATACATACCTGTATCCAGTACACGCTTTTGGAAGTCTTCCGAAGAATCTCTGGTAATATCGACTTCTACACTCAGTGAATCGGCTTCGGCAAATGCCTGCTCATATTCCTGACGCAGTGGGTAGAAGCTGTCATCCGCTACATGCATGGAGCCTACCAGATAGACGGTATTGCCATTGCTTTGGACTTCCCACATAAATCCGCGTGCGCCGGTCTGAACAGGTGCTGGCGCAGTTGTAGTATTATTGACTGCTGGAGTATTCGTTGGTGCTGGCGGTGTAATTGTTGTAGGTTCTGTGCTTGTTATACTGCTGTCTGTAGGGGATGTAGTTGGTGCTGGTGTCATTTCTGCCGGACTGCTAACCGGTTCCTGTACTGCCGGTGCCGGAGCGGATACCAGCTGGATGGTACGGGATTTGGCATTCCAGCTTACCGTGTAACCTGGCAGTTCGCCAAATGTACGAATCGGTACGTAGGTAACACCTTTGATCTGGGTTAACTTGCTTTTGATGGTAAGACTTTTGCCATCGACAACGACCTTAATACTGTCTTTGGTAACCGAGGACAGTTGGATGCCCATGGCTTTGAGGGTAGAGCGGAGTGGTACCAGTGTGACTTGCTTCTGTACAGTCGGTGCGCCGCCGGAGCGATACTCGACCTTATGGTCATTAACTTTGACCACAAGCGGCTGTGCTGCGCCAGCCATCGTTGGTGCTGTAGTGGTCAGCAGGCCTGCTGCCAGTACCAGGGTCATTATTTTCTTATGCCAGGATTTCATCGCAAAACTCCTTTTGAATGTTTTTTTCTGAGTGTAAAAAAGCGATTACAGGCTTGTGAATTCCGGCATAGAGGCAAAGCTTGACGTGTCTCTCTAACTATTGCATATCCGCCTGGTAATCACAATATATTCTTGCAGAATAAGAAGATATTGTGATTTGTACCAGGGAATACAGATTCACGTGATAATATCTTATTTACTCTCCTTTATCACTTTGCTGCTCGAAGCATCTACGATTTGGCCTTTAACAGGCTGCATATCATTGGACCAATGAATACGAAGCGATTTCCACGTCATCAGATCCGGTCCATCCGATACCTGGAAATGCATATGTGCTTCGCTGGAATTACCGGAATTGCCCACTTTGCCAATCGGGTCGCCTGCCTGAACCGTATCACCTGGCTTAACGGTAACGGAGCCTTTTTGCAGATGTCCCAGCATACTGTATTCGCCGCCATGATCAATAACGACCATATTGCCGCCAGGCTGATTGGGATTCATGACACCTACCGGTTCGTTATCTGCAATCGTATTAACTACCGATACCACTTTACCGGCTGCCGGAGCGATTACTGGCTGACCAAAAGCATAATAACTCTCGTTCTTCTTGGGATCGCCGCTGTAGGACATGCCATCCTTAACCTGTACCAAATCATAGGCGTAGCGCTGGGATTCTACAGCATAGTGATAATTTTGCAAGACGTTGGTGCCACCCCAGAATACATACCATTCTCCATCCAGTGGCATTCGATACGTATTCTTGCTCAGCGCTTTGTCTGTCGCCGGAAAGCTCTCTAGCG
>Ga0308161_1000293_pt1 | contig 91925 bp, 85 predicted proteins | sample PhyFR2_FD_201034 | JGI IMG/M metagenome (GOLD analysis project Ga0308161, IMG submission 201034) | Phyllosphere microbial communities from UC Gill Tract Community Farm, Albany, California, United States - DLSLF.R2 | ecosystem: Host-associated > Plants > Phyllosphere > Unclassified | place: USA...
GAACCTGGTGCCGTTCCTCGACATGGCCTACCAGGGCTTTGGCGACGGCATCCACGAAGACGCCGCGGCGGTGCGCCTGTTCGCGGAATCGGGCCTGACCTTCTTTGTGTCCAGCTCGTTTTCCAAGTCGTTCTCCCTGTACGGCGAACGTGTGGGCGCGCTGTCCATCGTCGGCGACTCCAAGGAAGAAAGCGCGCGCATCCTGTCCCAGGTCAAGCGCGTGATCCGCACCAACTACTCCAACCCGCCGACCCACGGCGCCGCGATTGTGGCCGCCGTGCTCAACAGCCCTGAACTGCGCGCCCAGTGGGAAGCCGAACTGGCCGAAATGCGCCTGCGCATCCGCGGCATGCGCGAGCAGATGGTCGCCGAACTGGCCAAGGCTGCACCGGGCCACGACTTCAGCTTCGTCGGCCGCCAGCGTGGGATGTTCTCCTACTCCGGCCTGACCGTTGAGCAGGTCACCCGTCTGCGCAGCGAGTTTGGCATCTACGCGCTGGATACCGGGCGTATCTGCGTGGCGGCGCTGAACCAGTCGAACATTGGTGCGGTCACACAGGCAATCGTCCAGGTGCTGTAAACCTGCAGCCGTTGCACAAGGAGGGGAAGCCGATGGCTTCCCCTTTTTTGTCTCCAGCCCCTAGACTGAACCCTGACCGCCCCTTTGCTGTGAGAGCCCTATGCGAAACGATGACCTGGACCTGCGCGCCGACCGCGACGAGTTGCACGACTACACCCCGCGAGCACCGCAAGCCAAACGCCAGAAAAGCCTGGTGCTGCAAGTGGCGCTGGGTGTGTTCCTCGGTGGCTTGGCCCTGTGGCTGGTGCAGTTGGGTGCCACGGCGATCATGGCCAAACTGGCGATGGGCACCCTGCAATTCGGCGGCTGATGAAAATCAAAATGTGAGAGGGAGCTTACCCCCTCCCACATTGGCTTCAGGTGGCAACCAGTCCGCGTTCCTCCAGCAGTTTCACAAAGCTGCTCAAACTCTGTGACACCGTGCCCCGCCGCCAGATCAACCACGTATTCAGCAAGCGAAAACTGTCCATCAACGGCCACACACTCACCGCCGCAAACCCCGGCATGCTTTCCAGCATGCTGCGCGGCATCAGCGCCAGCCCGGCCCCGGCGCTGACGCAGGCGAGCATGCCGTGGTAGGACTCGATCTCGAAGATCTTGCCTGGCACCGCGCCATCCTGTGAAAACCAGCGCTCGAAGTGATGGCGGTACGAGCAATTCGAGCGAAACGTATAGATGTTCTCGCCATTCACGTCCTGCCCTCGGGTGATCGGCCCGTGGTGCAGGGGCGCGATCACTACCATCTCCTCTTCAAACACCGCCACGCCTTCCAGGGTCGAGTGCAGCACCGGCCCGTCGACAAAGGCTGCGGTCAGGCGCCCCGACAGCACACCTTCGATCATGGTGCCCGATGGGCCGGTGCTCAGGTCCAGCTCGACCTTGGTGTGTTTCTGGTTATACGCCGCGAGCAACGCCGGAATGCGCACCGCCGCCGTGCTCTCCAGCGAGCCAAGGGCAAACGCGCCCTGGGGCTCCTCCCCCGCCACGGTCGCACGGGCCTCTTGCACCAGGTCGAGGATGCGCCGCGCATAGCCGAGGAAGTTCCAACCGGCTGGCGACAGGCGCAGGCGACTCTTCTCGCGGATAAACAGCTCCACGCCCAGATCCTGCTCCAGTTGCTTGATCCGCGTGGTCAGGTTCGACGGCACGCGATGAATCAACTGCGCAGCAGCGCTGATGCTGCCTTGCTCGGCAACGGCCTTGAAGATTTCCAGCTGCACCAGATCCAAGTCATTCTCCAATCGTGAATGTATTGCTTAATATTATTCAGTTTCCAGAAAAGAACCAGCCCCGTACGCTGACCTCCATTCCAACGTACACGCAGGACGGTGCCATGAACGCGACTACCCACGCCTTATCGATCAACCCCGCCAACGGCGAAACCGTCGGCAGCTACCCGTACGAAACTACAGCGCAACTGGACGCCGCCCTCGACCGCGCCACCAGCGCCTTCCGCACCTGGCGCCGCCAGCCGGTCAGCCAGCGCGCCGAGTTGCTGCTGGCCCTGGCCGCCGCCCTGCGCGAGCAAGCCGAAGCCATGGCACAGATGATTACCCTGGAAATGGGCAAACCCATCGCCCAGGCCCGTGCCGAAGTGGAAAAATGCGCACAACTGAGCGAATGGTACGCCGCCCAAGGCCCGGCCATGCTCGCCCCGGAACCGACCCTCGTCGACAACGGCACCGCCCATATCGAATACCGCCCGCTGGGCCCGATCCTCGCGGTGATGCCGTGGAACTTCCCGGTGTGGCAAGTGCTGCGCGGCGCCGTGCCGACCATGCTGGCCGGCAACACCTACGTGCTCAAACACGCGCCAAACGTGATGGGCAGCGCCTACCTGATCCAGCAAGCCTTCCAGAAAGCCGGCTTCGCTGAAGGCCTGTTCGAAGTGATCAACGTCACCACAGAGGGCGTGTCCAAGGCCATCGCCGACCCACGCATCGCCGCCGTGACCCTCACCGGCAGCGTGCGCGCCGGCATCGCCATCGGCTCCCAGGCCGGTGCCGCGCTGAAAAAATGCGTGCTGGAACTGGGCGGCTCCGACCCGTTCATCGTGCTCAACGACGCCGACCTCGACGCCGCCGTGCAGGCTGCGCTGATCGGCCGCTTCCAGAACAGCGGCCAGGTCTGCGCCGCCGCCAAGCGCCTGATCATCGAAGAAGGCGTGGTTGAAGCCTTCACCTCCAAGTTCGTCGAAGCCAGCCGCGCCTTGGTCATGGGCGACCCGACGTCAGCGGCCACCTACATCGGCCCAATGGCCCGTTTCGACCTGCGCGACGAGCTGCACGGCCAGGTCCAGGCCACCCTGGAAGAAGGCGCGACCCTGCTGCTGGGCGGCGATAAAGTCCCAGGCAATGGCAACTACTACGCGCCGACCGTATTGGCCAACGTCACCGACCAGATGACCTCGTTCAAACAGGAGCTGTTCGGCCCGGTAGCTTCGATCATCACCGCCCGCGACGCCGACCACGCCGTGGCCCTGGCCAACGACAGCGAGTTCGGCCTTACCGCCAGCATCTTCACCACCGACGCGGCGAAGGCGCGGGACATCGCCAACCAACTGGAAACCGGCGGGATCTTCGTCAACGCCTTCAGCGTGTCCGACCCACGGGTGGCGTTTGGTGGCGTGAAGAAAAGTGGATTCGGCCGCGAGCTGTCGCACTTTGGTGTGCGCGAGTTCTGCAACGCGCAGACGGTGTGGCTGGATCGCAAGTAAGCCCGTTAAGGCTCAACAGCGAACATGCCGCCGCACGCACTGCACCAACCCATCCAGGGCCTGGGACTTCACCGGCGCGAGCACACACACCGTATGCTCGCGCTCACCCTCGCTTACCGTCAGGGTGTAATGCACCTGGCCTGGCTTGCCAGGCTCTGGCGCAGTGCTTTGCGGTAACTTGAAGAAGCCTGAAGCTTCGATCAGTTGCCGCAACTCCTGCTGTTCCGGCTCGGGCAGCTTCTCCAGCTCCACGCTGTTCGGTTTCGCCAAGCCCGGAAAAAATGCCGGGCCGCCGTTTTCCTTGATCGAAATTCGCATGGCTGTTCCTCACCGCCCTGGCGGCTTGTCAGACGTTGATGCCCACGGCTTTCCAGCCTGCCTTGACTGCCTTCTGCTCATCCTTGTTGGCCCCGTACAGCCGACCGGCAATGTCGTAGGTGATGCGCGCAAAACGCAGGAACCCCGAGTTCGGCCGCAACCGCGCATCGCGCAGGGCGTCGTACCAGATGCGCCCTGCCCGCTCCCAGGCAAACCCGCCGATCTTCGTCGCCACCTGGTAGAACGCATGGTTGGGAATGCCGGAGTTGATATGCACGCCGCCATTGTCGTCATAGGTCTGCACAAAATCGTCCATATGCCCCGGCTGCGGGTCCTTGCCCAGCAGCTTGTCATCAAACGCGGTGCCCGGTGCCTTCATCGAGCGCAAGGCCGTGCCTTTGATTTTCTTGGTGAACAACCCTTTGCCGATCAGCCAGTCGGCGTCCTCAGCCTTTTGCTGCAACGCGTACTGCTTGATGAGTGAACCGAACACGTCCGACAGCGACTCGTTCAACGCACCGGATTGATTGAAGTACATCAACTTGGCCTCATCCTCAGTCACGCCGTGGGCCAGTTCATGGCCGATCACGTCCAGGGCCACGGTGAAGCGGTTGAACAACTGCGCATCGCCGTCCCCGAACACCATCTGCGTCGAATTCCAGAACGCATTGTTGTAGTCCTGGCCAAAGTGGACGGTAGCGTCCAACGCCATCCCGGCATCGTCGATGGAGTTGCGGTCGAACACCTGGTCGAAAAAGTCGAAGGTGGCGCCCAACCCATCATAGGCTTCGTCCACTGCGGCATCACCACTGGCAGGCTGGCCTTCAGCGCGGATCAGCTTGCCAGGCAGGCTGTCGGAGCCTTCGGCACTGTAGATCGAGCGGCGTTTTTCGGCGCCCATGGCCAGGGCCATATGAGCGGGGCCCTTGGCGGGCACCGCGACCATGCGCAGCGAACGGAACGTGCTGTCCTTGGCCCGCGTACGCAACGCGACCTCGCGCTGGGCTTTATCACCGTGGCGCGCGATCTGGTCGAGCATGTACGGTGGGATCAGGCAAAAAATCGGATTGCGATGAGGCTGGCGAACACACATTGGCTGGCTCCTTTTGCGAGGGGTGAGCGTCTGGACGACCGTTTTCAGGATAGCCGCCATGGCTTGACTCGACATCAATTGTCATCAACCTATGTTGCAGTCATGTTGATCCAACACCCGTGAGGACCGCCCGATGCCAGCACGTAAAGCCAACGCCGACCTGACCTATCGCCCCCGGCTCGCCGACCTGAAGCCGCTGCTCGCGGCCAGCCCAACCCTGTTGGAAGCCCGGGCCGCGACGCCGCGTGTCACCCCGGCCAAAGACCTGAAAAACCGCCAGGGGTACGCCGACGACTTCCTCGGTAGTTTCGAGGTGTCCTGGCCCACCGTGACGGAGTCACTGGCGCCTGACGCACAGCCAAAGCGCCTGGACTACACGCATTTCTCCATCACGATGTCACGCGCCCGGCGACTTGCACTCTACGTGGGCGTCAATATCGACGGCGGGAAACACGTGGATATCGTGCGCAGCAACGACACCTGGGCCTACGACGGCCGCCTGCCCACCGACGCCCAGATAGGTGAAGACCTCTACACCGCCAATGGCCTGGATCGCGGCCACTTGGTGCGGCGCCAGGATCCCAATTGGGGCGACGAGGCAAAAACCGCCAACCTCGATACGTTCCACTTCACCAACTGCTCACCGCAGATGAGCGGCTTTAACCAGAAGACCTGGCTGGAGCTTGAAGACTACATTCTCGACAACACGCAACGCTGGAAAGCGCGGGCCACGGTGTTTACCGGGCCGGTGTTCGGCGACGATGACCGCGTGTACCGGGGCGTCAAAATCCCCAAGGCGTTCTGGAAAGTGGTCGCCTACCTCAGCGACGACGGCAAGCCGTCGGCCAGTGCCTACATGATCGACCAAAGCCGCGAACTGGGTCAGCTTGAGCTGGTATTCGGCCAACTGCGGACCTACCAGCGCAGCGTGATCCAGATCGAGCGACTGACCGGCATCCGTTTCGGCAACCTGGCCGACTACGACGGGTTCAGCAACGAAGAGCGCGCCACCGGCACGCGAATTGAAGCGCTGATCCAGGGCCCTCAAGACATTCGTCTGTGAGCCACTGAACTTCAGCCTCCCTCTGCGAGGCTGAATCAACTACCATACCGCCGCCGGTTCCCCCACGGGACTAATAGGGAATTCGAAACGCCGCCCGCGGCGCCAATCGAAACTGCCCCCGCAACTGTAGGTGCCGAGCCTGCTCCTTAACGCCACTGGACCTCGTCCGGGAAGGCCGGAGCGTGGCGACGACGCATCAGTCAGGAGACCTGCCGGCTCAGCACAATCACTAACCGGCGGGGTGTCCGGGAAGGACATCCTTGCCTGCCCGACCGGCAGCGTTCGAGGGCGTATTTCCGAGCCGTACTGCCCCTGCTTCACCTACGGTTCACCGGAGATCGCCCCATGCTGCCACGCGTTACTGCCCTGATCACCGGCCTGGGTTTCTGTGCCCTGGCCCACGCGGCGCCCACGCACTACCCGTTGACGGTCGAAAACTGCGGCAGCGCCGTGACTTTCCCGCAAGCCCCGGCGCGCAGCGTGACCATCGGCCAGGCCGCCACCGAAATGCTGTATGCCTTGGGCGTCGGCGATAAAGTGGTCGGCACCTCGCTGTGGTTCAACAGTGTGCTGCCCCAGTACCAGGCGCAGAACGACAAGATCGAACGCCTGGCCAACAACGAGCCGAGCTTCGAAGCCGTGATCGCCAAGCGCCCGCAACTGGTGGCTGCCGAGCTGGAATGGGTGGTCGGCCCACAAGGAGTGGTGGGCACCCGCGAGCAATTCCATGAACTGAAGATCCCGACCTACCTGCTGCCCTCCGACTGCGAAGGCAAGGACAACCTGGTGGGCGCCGACGGTACGCGGCTGGAGCCGTTCCGCATCGAGACCATCTACAAAAGCATCAGCCAGCTGGCCGAGATTTTCGACGTACAGGATCGTGGCCAGCAGTTGAACGACGACCTCAAGGCGCGCCTGGCCAAGTCCGTCGCCACCGTGCAGAGCAAGGGCCTCAAGCACGCCAGCGCGCTGGTGTGGTTCTCCAGTTCCGAGATGGCCAGCGACCCGTATGTGGCCGGGCACAAGGGCATCCCCGAATTCATGCTGGAAACCCTCGGCCTGCACAACGTGGTGCAATCCGATGAAGAGTGGCCCGCCGTCGGCTGGGAAACCATCGCCAAGGCCAACCCGACCTTCCTGGTGATCGCCCGCATGGACCGCCGCCGCTACCCTGCCGATGACCATGAAAAGAAACTCGCCTTCCTGCGCAGCGACCCGGTCACGCGCAACATGGACGCCGTGAAAAACAACCGCATCATCATCCTCGACGCCCTGGCGTTGCAGGCCAGCATCCGCATGTTCGATGGTCTTGAACAACTGGCTGGCGCCATCGACGGCTACGACCTGCACAAATGAATAACAGCGTGATCCGCACCCTGCTCGCCCTGACGCTGCTGTTGATCGCCGTACTCGCCGGCGTGGCCATCGGCGAAACCGCCATCGAGCCGCAAGTGGTGCTGCAAGTGCTCGCCAACAAACTGTGGAACGCCGGCTACCTGCTCGACCCCATCGACGAAGGCGTGGTGTGGAACTACCGCCTGACCCGCGCCCTGGTCGCCGCCGCGTGCGGCGCGGGGCTGGCCACCTGCGGGGTGATCTTGCAGTCGTTGCTGCGCAACCCCCTGGCTGATCCTTACTTGCTGGGCATCAGCGCCGGCGCCTCGACCGGCGCAGTGCTGGTGGCGCTGATGGGCGTGGGCGGCGGGTTGATATCGCTGTCGGCGGGGGCGTTTGTCGGCGCCATGGCGGCGTTTGCTCTGGTGATTCTGCTGGCACGGGCCAGCGGCGCCATGAGCGGCACCGGCCAGATCATCCTTGCGGGGATCGCCGGTTCGCAGCTGTTCAATGCGCTCACCGCATTCCTGATCACCAAGTCGGCCAGTTCCGAGCAGGCCCGCGGCATCATGTTCTGGCTGCTGGGCAACCTCAGCGGTGTGCGCTGGGCATCGGTGTGGCTGGCGGTGCCGGTGGCGGTGGCCGGCTTGGCGGTGTGCCTGTGGCATCGGCGTGCGCTGGATGCGTTCACCTTTGGCAGCGACTCGGCGGCGTCCCTTGGTATTCCGGTACGCCGCGTGCAATTTGTGCTGGTGGGCTGCGCCGCACTGGTGACGGCGGTGATGGTGTCGATTGTCGGCTCCATCGGTTTTGTCGGCCTGGTGATCCCCCATGCGGTGCGCCTGCTGCTCGGCACTGGGCACTCGCGTTTGCTGCCGGCCAGCGCCTTGGGCGGCGCGCTGTTTTTGATTGCGGCGGATGTGCTGTCGCGCACCTTGATCAAAGGCCAGGTGATACCGGTGGGCGTGGTCACGGCCTTGGTCGGCGCGCCGGTGTTTGCGTTGATCCTGATCGGCCGGAGGAATGCGCGATGAGCGTACTCAGTTGCACCGGCCTGGGCTTCAAGGTGCGCGACGCCGAGTTGCTGCGCGACATTCACCTGGAGGTGCAGTTGGGCGAGACCTTGGGGATTGTCGGCCCGAACGGCTCCGGTAAATCCACCTTGCTCAAACTACTGGCGGGCTTGCGCACACCGGCGTCGGGCGAGGTGCGACTTGGCGGCGAGCGGCTGGGCGACCTTTCGCGCCGCGCCATTGCGCAGCAGCTGGCCGTGGTGGAGCAACAGGCCGACACCGACGACGCCATCCGCGTGTTCGACGCCGTGGCACTGGGCCGCACGCCGTGGCTGTCGGCGCTGAGCCCGTGGTCCAGCGACGACAACGCCATCGTCGTCCAGGCCCTGCACGATGTGGACGCCACGCACCTGAGCCAACGCGCCTGGCGCAGCCTCTCCGGCGGCGAACGCCAACGCGTGCACATCGCCCGCGCCCTGGCGCAACGGCCGCAGATCCTGTTGCTGGATGAGCCGACCAACCACTTGGATATCCAGCATCAACTGGCGATCCTGAAGGGCGTGCAGGGCTTGCCGGTGACGACGTTGATTGCGCTGCATGATCTTAACCAGGCGCTGACCTGTGATCGCCTGGCCGTGCTGGATCGCGGGCGTTTGGTGGCATTGGGCACACCGCTGCAGGTGCTGACGCCGCAGCGCTTGCAGGACACATTTGGGGTGCAGGGGCATTACCTGACGGACCCGTTTGATGGGGCGCAGATATTGCGGTTGCGCTCCAACTGAGTCACTAGGGTTGTTGTGGCTGATGAGTCCTTTGCGGCATGTGCGTTCTTTGGGGCATGTGCGTTCTTTGGGGCAGGTGAGTGCTTTGTGGTGAGCGGGCTTGCCCCGCGCTGGGCTGCGAAGCAGCCCCAATAAGACCGCCGCGATTCTTCAGTAAAATCTCAGCGCTTGGTTGGGGGCCGCTTCGCAGCCCAGCGCGGGGCAAGCCCGCTCACCACACCACAACAGGCGTGCTCACCACACCACAGCAAACCCAGTGACCACAGCCCTATAAATACCGCTGCATAGGCGTCGTGCACCACGCCGGATCGTCCTCGACATCCACAATCTCAAACCCCTGGCGCCCCCAAAAATCAATCGCCCCCGGCAGGAACGGGTGGGTATGCAGGTACACCACTGCCACGGTCTTGCGGCCCCGGTAATTAAGCTGGGAAAAGCGGCCGTCATAGGGCAAGTAGCCGATGGCAGCGCGCCAGGTCAGCGGGCATGCCGGAGGCGCTGAGCTTGGGGAACAGCTCGGCGCGAGCCGCCAGGACGAAGGCCAGTACCTCGGGAATCTCGGCAACGGTGCCGCAGCGAGAATCACCGAGGGTACCGGGCCTGTCACGCATCCTCCAGCCTGTCGCGCAAAAACTCGATAAACCGTTGGGTCTTCGCCGGCAGCAGGCGGGTTTCGGTGAGCGCGTAGACAGGCACGGAGGTGCCATGCCAGTCGGGCAACACCCTGCACAGAGTGCCGCTGGCCACATCCTGCTCGGCAATGCCCTCAGGCAGCAGCGCAATGCCCAGGTCCAACGCGGCCAGCCGCCGGAGCATGCCCACGCTGTTAAGCTCAAACCGCCCGCTCACATCGACTTCCACCGTATCCGCCCCCGATACCAACATCCATTGATGCGCCCTTGAACCGCGCATGCGCAAACATTCGTGATGCGCCAGGTCCGCGGGCTGCGCAGGCAGGCCAGCGCGTTCCAGGTAGTTGGCTGACGCGTACAGCGCTCGCCGCATGTTCGCGAGTTTGCGTGCGATCAGATTGGAACTGGCGGGCTCGCCCATGCGAATGACCACGTCCACCGGATCACTGATCAGGTCGACCTGGCGCGGCGTTAAATCGAGTTCAAAGGTGATGCCCGGATACAGCCGGGAAAATTCGGCAATCAACGGCGCCAGGTAGACCATCGCGAAATCCACCGGCAACGAGGCGCGCAGCACGCCGTTGGGCTGGGCGAGCATTTCGCCGAGTTGCTCGTGGGCCAGGCGGGCCTCGTCAACGATGCGCTTGCACCGTTCAAAGTACAGCTGGCCCGCCTCGGTGGGCTCGATCTTGCGCGTGGTACGGTGCAACAGCCGCAGGCCGATGCCTTTTTCCAGCTCGCTGATGCGCCGGGACAGCGTCGAGTTCGGCATGCCCAGGGTCTCGGCCGCTCGGCTGAAACTGCGAGCCTTCACCACCTCGACAAACAGCGCCATATCGTTGAGAAATTCCACAACATTATCCCATCAGTGGATTAGTCATTTCGCGTTTGAGCTATTTATCCCGAAATCGGATTGATCAATCATAACCCCATCACTGATGAGGAACACCGCCATGAATGCTCTTTTCTCTCCCCTTTCGCTCGGTCGCTACACCCTCGCCAATCGCCTGGTCATGGCGCCGATGACCCGCTCGCGCGCCGACGACGCCGGCGTGCCTTCCGACCTGGTGACCACCTACTATGCGCAGCGCGCCACGGCCGGTTTGATCATCTCCGAGGGGGTGTTCCCCGACGCATCGGGCAAAGGGTATGCGCGCACCCCCGGCATCGAAACCGCCGCACAGGTGGCCGCCTGGAAATCCGTCACCGACGCCGTACATGCCCAAGGTGGGCACATCTTCATGCAACTGATGCATTGCGGACGGGTGTCTCACCCTTCGTTGTTGGCTGACGGTGGGCTGCCGCTGGCCCCCTCGGCGATCAAACCGGCGGGCCAGACCTGGACCGCGACCGGCCTGCAGGATTTCGTCACGCCCCAAGCATTGAGCGTGGCGCAGATCGGTGGCGTGGTCGACAGCTACCGCCAGGCCGCACGCCGGGCAATCGAGGCGGGCTTTGACGGTGTGGAGTTGCACGCCGCCTCCGGTTACCTGCCTGAGCAATTTCTTTCCAGCGGCAGCAACCAACGCGACGATCAGTATGGCGGTTCGGTGAAAAACCGCAGCCGCTTCGTACTGGAAGTCCTCGCCGCGATGGCCGATGAAGTGGGCAGTGATCGCGTGGGCATCAAGATTTCCCCGGAGATGAACTTCAACGACATCAGCGATGCCAATCCGCAGGAAACCTACACCTACCTGGTCACGCAACTGCGCGGGCTGAACCTGGCCTACCTGCATGTGGCGCTGTTCGGGGCGAGCTTTGACTACCACGCGGCGTTGCGCCCGTTGTTCGATGGCCGCTATTTGGTGGGCAGCGGGCTGACTCGGGAAAGCGCCGACAGCTTGATCGCCGAAGGCAATGCCGATGCGGCGGTTTTTGGTAATGCGTTCCTGGCCAACCCGGACCTGCCTGCGCGTTTTCGCAGCGGTGCCGCCTTGAATGTGCCCGACAAAGACACCTTCTACGCGCCAGGTGCCGAGGGTTACATCGACTACCCTGCGCTCTGAGGTGCACCACTTCGGCCACTGAGCCTGGGTGATACTTGTGGTGAGCGGTCTTTTTGGGGTAAGCGGGCTTTTGTGGTGAGCGGGCTTGCCCCGCGCTGGGCTGCGAAGCAGACCCAAAACCATCCGGCACGGTTTTTCTGAAGAATCGCGCTGGCCTTATTGGGGCCGCTTCGCAGCCCAGCGCGGGGCAAGCCCGCTCACCACACAAAAACCGGCTCACCCCAAATAAGCCCGCTCACCACAACACGCCGGTCCGACGCAGAGGTTGAGGGCAACCGTTAAAGCGGCATCAACAAGGTTGTCCGTTTGCCATCAATGCGCTCAGTCATCCACTTTCGGCTATACGTCAGTACCGCCTCCCCCATCGCCACCGGAAAATGGATAAACCCATGGGCCGATTCCGGCAGCAGATGGGTCTCGGCCTGGGGCCATCGCTGCGCAATCAACAGCGTGTCGTCCTTGAGCGGGTCCAACTCACCCACAAACATCAACGCCGGTGGCAAGCCTTCAAAGTCTCCATACAGGGGTGACAACGGCGGTTGCCTGCGCTCGTCATCGGTGATCCCCGGCGTCAGCATGCGCAGGGCCTCAACCATCCCCGGCCCATCGAGCAACAAGGTGTCCGGCCCGGCGCTGCGTACACTCGGTGTACCGGTCAAATCGTAAACACCGTAATACAGCACCGCGCCGCTCACACGCTGGAGCAACTCGGGCCATTGCTTGAGCGCCAGCAACGTCGCTGCCGCCAAATGCCCGCCGGCCGACTCGCCCACGACGATAACGGGCAGATGCTTGAACTCATCGTCGCAGAGCAACCAGCGCGCCGCCGTGAGGCAATCCTCCATCAACCCCTCAACCGGCGTGTCCACCGCCAGCCGATAATCCACCGACACCACCGCCACGTTGCAGGCGTTGACCATGCCGAGGTTAAGGTCGTCATCCATCTGCGCATTGCCGATCACCCAGCCGCCGCCATGGATATCCAGCACCACGCCTTTGGGCTTGCCGACGGGCCGCAGGATACGCACGGGCACGCCGTCCACAATCCGGCTTTCAGCCGGCGTTGCGCGCTTGATCTTCTGGCTGACGCGCAACAGCGCCTGGATCAAACGCGGCGTCACGCGGTTGCGGATCTTAAAGCGCGGCAACCAGGCAAGCTTTTGATTGAAGCGGCGCATCTGGGCCAGTTCCGGCTCACTGGCTGGCCAAGGTTGGTAAGCCATCAGCGGTTATTGCGCAGGATCGAGAAATTCAACGCCGCCGCGACACACAGCCACGCCAGGTACGGGAACAGGATCAAGCCGGTGATCAAATCCAGGCGCACCGCCAGCACCACCATGGCCGCCACGGTGATCCACAACAACACGATGATTACCATCCCGGCGAGCAGGCGATGGGCGCCGAAAAACACCGGCGTCCACAGCGTGTTCAAGGCGATCTGCGCGGCCCACAGCGCCAGCACCATCTGGCTGCCGGGGATCAGGCTGAGGCGGTAACCGGCCCAGGCCAGCAGCAGGTAGATGATCGTCCATGCGACCGGGAACAGCCAATTGGGCGGGGTGAAGCTGGGTTTTACCAGGGATTCGTACCAGGCACCGGGCTTGAAGATCACGCCGGTGCTGGCGGCGGCGGCACAGGCGAGCAGGAAGATGAAGAAAGTCATGGTCGGTCCTTGAGGTCGGTGGGAAGAAAGCAACGCTATGCTTGAGTGACTCAAACTGCTGCGCATAAATTCAATGATTCCCCCAAAAATGGCGCTGCGCGTCATGAAAACTGGGTATGGTCTGCGCTCTACCAGATGATCAAATATGGAATCTCGACCGTGGCCATCCCCCTCGCCCATCGCCCTGACAACCCCTGGTCGGTGTTCCTTATCTTCCTGCGCCTGGGCCTCACCTCCTTCGGCGGCCCCATCGCCCATCTGGGCTATTTTCGTAACGAGTTCGTCACCCGGCGCCGCTGGTTGAGCGAACGCAGCTACGCAGACCTGGTCGCACTCTGCCAATTTTTACCTGGCCCGGCCAGCAGCCAGGTCGGCATCGCGCTGGGCCTGCAACGAGCAGGTTACGGCGGAGCACTGGCGGCGTGGGCAGGGTTCACGCTGCCCTCTGCCTTGCTGCTGATCGTATTTGCCTTGGGCATTGCCCAACACAGCGAAGCCCTGCCAACCGGCGTGCTGCACGGCCTTAAAGTCGTCGCCGTGGCCGTGGTCGCCCAAGCCGTGTGGGGCATGGCGCGCACCCTGTGCCGGGGCGTGGCGCGCGTAAGCCTGATGCTGATTGCTGCGTGCGTGGCGCTGTTGACGACATCCGCGTGGGGCCAAGTCGGCGCGATTGCCGTCGTCGGCCTTGCCGGCCTGCTGTTCTTAACGCCCACGCCGAACACCGAACACGAAGCCCTGCCCATGCCGATCCGCCGCCGCACCGGCGCCCTGTGGCTACTGCTGTTTGTGTTGTTGCTGGTGGGGTTGCCGCTGTTGGCCCAACTGCTGCCCAATCGCGGGCTGGCGCTGGTGGACGCCTTTTACCGCAGCGGCGCACTGGTGTTCGGTGGCGGCCACGTGGTACTGCCGTTGTTGCAAGCAGAAGTGGTGGCGCCGCACTGGATCGGCACAGACCTGTTCCTCGCCGGCTACGGCGCCGCTCAAGCCGTGCCCGGCCCCTTGTTCACCTTCGCCGCGTTCCTCGGCGCCGCGATGTACTCGCCGCCCAACGGCTGGCTGGGCGGCCTGATCTGCCTCCTGGCAATCTTCGCGCCCTCGTTTCTACTGGTCTTCGGCGCCTTGCCCTTTTGGGAAGCCCTGCGCCGCAGCCCACGCACGCAAGCCGCGCTGGCGGGCGTGAATGCGGGCGTGGTGGGCTTGTTGCTGGCCGCGCTGTACCAGCCGGTGCTGACCAGCGCGATATACAGCACCTATGACATCGGCCTGGCGGTGCTTGCACTGGTCGCGCTGATGGTTTGGAGGCTTCCGCCGTGGCTGGTGGTGATCGCCAGCGGTGGACTGGGATGGTTATTAAGCGTGGGCGTCGGCTGAGCCAGGCTCAACAATCCTCAGCCACGGCCACCTTGCCTGATAGCTTCTGGCCTTATGCGCAAATAACTCAAGCTCCGGGTGCAGCGGATTGACCCGCAACAGCCCCTGCTCCAGATCCGCCAACCCATAGGGTGCATACACCTCGCCAGTGGCGATCTCCAACCCGATGCACGTGCCGGCCACCAGGTAACGATCAACCCCCTGTTTGGCCGAGTGCAGCTGCGGGTAAGGTCGGCCAAACCGCTGCCCATACCAGAGGTGAACCCGCGCCTGGTTCCTGACCTCCACCTTCACGCCCAGGTCCTGGAACAACCGCTCGGCCCTACGAATCACCACATCCTCGGCTTCGTAGGACAAGTCGGTATCGAAGTAGAAAACGTCGTAGTCCTTTACGCCCTGCGCGGCAGGAAGGTTGGACCGATGATTCCAAACCGCCTGGAACAGACACCCCGCCGTGAGCATGCATTGCTCCACACCGAGGTCGGGCAGGCGCTTGGTAATTTCAGCATTGATGGGGTTGGCCATGGCCAGATGGAGCAAGGTGTCGACGGTCAATGTCATGGGAATCCCTGATTTAATCAGCCCTTTGGCGGGAGTCGACTGTACAACATCAGGTCTGGTGTTGAGGGTTAACCCTTCAACTCACTGGCGCGATGACTCGCGGCATCGTCATAAGCCACATACAGCGACTCAGCGATTTGGCTCTTGATCGCCTTGGACGCTTCCAGCCCCAAAACAAAGCCTTCGGCCTTACCGCCTGCGCGGTTGAGTTCTTCATGGGTGGAAGCGCCGGTGATGGCGTCGAGCAGCTTGGTGGCGTGCGGGCCAACACCCTTGGGGAGGCTGATTTGGTCGATGGACATGGGCGATACCTTGCAAGAGAGAGATCGGTAGCGCGTGGAACCACTGCCGGGGGTGGCATGGTAGACCGATATGCCCTGCAACGGGGTGTTTGCGAGTGAACCGGTTTGAAACTCCAGATGCCTTCATCATGGCATTTCACTATCATGCAGCGCCCGGCACCGCGTCACCGCGCATGCCCGCACACCTCATTCAATCAAGACCAGGGACAGGCAATGCCGCCACTCAAAACACTGCTCGCCGCCAGCCTGCTGCTGATCTCGTGCCTGCCGGGCGCCGCCAATGCGGGTCTGTACAGCTCGGATAAAAATAACTTTGGCATCCTGAAAACCAACCTCACGGACGCCCCGACCACCCTCCACCGCCCACCCTGTGGCGAGGGAGCTTGCTCACGCTGAGCTGCGCAGCGGCCCCAACACCATCAGCCACACAGACGAATAACCAGATCACATCACCTTGCTCCATTGCCTACGCTTGCGTCAGAATCCGCCGGCTTGTGCACTGGGGTGGCCGTCTCTAAGGTTGCCCGGTCGCCGACATCTCGGTGATCGGGTTTAGTAGCCTGATGGTTTATCCAGACAAAGTGCACAAGCGTCATCCATCAGACAGTCCAGTCTGTACTTAATGGTGGCTGTGCGCAGGGCGCCTTCGGGCGCGCCGGCTTTCGTTTGGATTCCCCGGTCTACTAACCTGCGCACAGCTGCCACCCTTCTGTTTAGTAGCTAAAGGACGGCGGCCCTAAACAGGAATTCAAACATGCTCAATGTCACACCGGATTCAACCACCCTCTTCACCATCGCCCCCGACGCCAGCAACGAAACCCTCATCACCAATAGCTACGAGACCTTCACCTCCGTCAGCACCTTGCTGCTCGACCTGTCCGAAGACCTCAACGGCAAACACCGCGACATTGCGTTGGCGATTCACCAACTGAGTGAATTGGGCGTGCTCATGACCGCCAAATTACTCGACCGCGAAGTGCCTTGCGCCGGCTGATACCGGGCTCTTCAATGCGCTAGCATCAACGCTCGCCGCGTCGCTGTAAGGCATACAGCGATTCGGCGAGTTAGGTTTTGACAGACTTGATAGATCATCATGGCCGCGACCTATAGGAAGGGTAGGTAAGGAGTGAAATCACTACCGGGCCTACATGGTGAAGTTCTTAGCCGCTAAGGACCTGCTTTCGGCCAAAATCTGCCTGATCAGGCGTTGACCAGCTCCATGCTGTGAGTGGCATGGACATCTTCTATTCGCATGAAACCGCAGCGCAGGTAAAACGCGTCGCCTCCAGAAGTATCGGTGGAAAGACGCACCTTCTGAAAGTGAAGAGCAGCCTGTTCAACCAGCGCGTTTACCAGCGCCTGACCGACGTGTTGATTCCTCGCCGCAGGTGCCACGTACACTCGCCGTAGTCTTGCGGTATCGGGGTTATTATAGGGATCAACTGATAGTCCTCCGATTCCTATGACTTGCTGGTTCGAATACGCTGCCATGAGACATTCACCGGGCGCATTGAAGCGATTAGTTCCAGAGTGCCACTCCGAAATCAGGCGCGTAAGAAACCTGAAACCTTCTGCAACTGCCTCTTTCTCCAAGATAAAAACTTCCGCCGGCAGGTGCGTAATCTGTTGAATCTCGATTAGTTTCATTCATTGTCCCTGATTCAGTGTGAATCCTTTTGGCTGATCGAGGATGCATCGGACGCATCGGACGCATGCTATCAGCCATGCAAGTGGCCTCTACTGACCCACAGCAGACGGTGGCGACAGGCAGTCATCGGCCCAAAGCGGTCGTTCTCAGACAATAAAATCTGGTTCAGTCAGAGCGAAGCATTGCGAAACTAATAATTTGATCCTAACAGGACCCAACAAATTTTCTTGAGTTTCAAAGCGCTTTATCTTTTATCTACTAATTTGCAATGATTGTTTTTGTCCTGGTGCCAGCCAAATCCCGCCGATCCCTATATCCCTCGAGTAGAAATACCGCGGGGCTTTCTTCGCTTCCTGAGAAGCCTAGCAAGATCGCCAATAGCATCCGTTCGATCCCCTGCTGCCTGAAGGAGTACGTCCACAGTTTTCTTACTTCCGCGCCCCGCACTCATGGCAGCCTTCCAACCAATCGCTGCCTTTTCGGCGCTCATCATGTCAAGGACCCGCTGAAGACTCTCAGGCGCATGTGTCAGCATGGTTTTGAGCATTGGTGAGGACTCCTTGTACCAGCTCGGGTGAGCTTCAGAGAGAGTCTTAGCGATGGTTGGAATGCACTGAGCGAGCACAGATGGCAATAGTTCAGGGGCTTTTTCCATGAATAGTGCGATGACAAACTCGCCATAAGTCCATGCAACATGCGAGTAATTAGCTAGAGCAATGGATTTCCCTACACGTACAAACTCTACAGCCGCATCTGGAGCCACCACCGCCAATCGCGGGGGCATAGTCTCCATATGACCGAGGTTCCTCTGGATAAAATTAGCCATTGTCATCCAGGACTCGCTCGTACCAGCGGCCACCCCGATAAGGCTCTCTGCTTCATGGGGCAGGTGACTCCAATGTGTACCGATCGTTGCACCGATTTGATCCCAGTCAATCAGCTTGACAAGGCGTTTGAACTTAGGCCGCGATACGCGATGTAGCAGCGCTAGCAGGAATGTTACTTGCTGAAACATGCGAAGCGGTGCCAGGGATAGTTTTCGAGCTAGATCATGCAGGTCGACATTGTCAAACAGCGCACGGGCAAGATGGATATGCCGAGTAGTAGGCGCATACTTTCCTGTGTATACGCCCAGAGGGTCCAGAACTCTGAGAACGTGCCACGCAAGATCATCAAGCTCTCGGAAATTGAGTACAGGATCCGCTATTAACTTCTTCCTCGCGGTGGGTAAGAATACCTCGACCATATCTAAGGTTAGTATCTCGCATGGCCAAGCCAACGCCTCCATTAGAGATATAATTCGATACAATGGTGCTTCCGGTGGCCACGATGCCGCTAACGCTAATAGTTTTTCCTTATCTAGATTTTCGAGCACTCTTTGTGCCCACGGATCCCCTTGTCCTAGCCTTAGGCTCTTTGCCAAATCAGCGACATGCCCAGCGCTTGTAGGGTCTACATTAGAAATCAAACCGGAGATCACTATCGGATTCACCCTGCGGATCAGCTCGATGGCAAACTCTTCTCTGCGGTTCAACAAATCGTTCAGTAGTCGCGAGAGTCCATGTCCCATAGGATTTATCGCTTGCTCAATCCACGAAATGATTGTGGACTCATTTCCTTGAAGAACGCTTGCAATACCCTCTTCGAGATATGAGGAAATTTCACTCAGTACAAAGCATGCCGTCATCACTTCATCCGGTTCGCTTACTTTCCAGCAGCGAGCAAGAAGATGCTCAATCGACTCTCTCCTGATTAGTCGCCGCCACCTGCCGTGGTCGTTGAACCAAAGTTCATGCAACAGGGTTCTCAGGCCCGCAAGGGGGAAAGAGTGGTCTGTAACTACAGCGTTTAGTATTGCAGCCACAAAAGCTCTGGATACCTCGTCTTCGCGTTCCAAGATGCGTCCAAGTAACACGGCCGCAAATCGTTGATGAGGGCATCGAAAGTCATTGGCAGATATCACCAATCGCTCTGCGACGAGTGCATCCAACGCAGCACCTAGGTTGCTTGTGTCGACTGTTGTACTGGTTAGCAGTTCTGTGATGTCCGCCGCTGAGCAGCTTGAATCACGGGAAGCTAGCTGCCTGATGGCCACCGCGGCCAGCGGCAGCGCAGCACCAAGTGCAACTGCCGTGCTTGTAGCTTCGTTCGCTCGCCGCCAACCGCCTCCGAGCACAAAGCAGAATTGCCACGGAACCGCTGCATACTTGGCTGCATGTTCAATGCGCTCTTCGAGTGAAGTATCCATCATCAGATCACCCACATGGCCATCAGCCCGCCGCACGGCTTCCAACGTAGCGCGGCGATCCGCGAGCAGACCTGACGCAATCGCACGAATGGCCGCTTGTGGGTCCATTCGCACTGCTCCTCGCAGAGCGGCTCGACCCTCTATTGAGCTGTGTGTAGAGAGGATAAGCCGCCGGGAAGTTGCCCGGCCTTCCAGTACTTTTAGGTCACTGTCGGTTACCAGGTGCGCGTCATCCACCAACAATAGGACGCCATTGTCACCAGGCGAGGGGAGGTCTTCCGGGAGCACATCGTCACCACGGAGCGTAAAAACCCTCCAACCACGTGCTGCAAAAGTATTTGCTGCTTGGAAAGCACAAACCGATTTCCCTGTTCCAGGTTCACCGATGAGTCGTGCTGAGTATGCCATTTCCATCTGCTGGGTTACCAAGTCGGCTTCAGGAAGGCGCGGGCAAGCGAGTGCATCTGACGGCCCGAGTGGCCTCCCTAGAAGGGCAGGACCTAGGTCGCGACTACTATCAAAAAACACTTCCCGCCATGCTGGTGTATTCAATCTTTGGGGGATTAAAGGTTGAGCACCATTAATTGAGGGCCTCACGATTGTGAATACATTAACGGCTTCCGCAAGCCTTGCCGCGTCCACTCCAAGTTCCGGGTAAAAGGTCTCAACCACCGTTGGGTGGTTGAAGAGTAGCGACTCAATGTCGCCCCAACCCATGACTTGAACGGTAAATTTTCCCTGGCGCTCCCTCTCGACGGAGATCTCACGTGCAATTCGCTGCAAATCTCCGTCCGTAGGTGCGGTGGTCGCCAACACCCAATGTTCCAGTGCAGGGCTAAATTTATCCGCCTTGGCTATCTCGGCTAATAGCTCGGCTTCACTAACAGTCGAGCCAAGCGATTCGTCCTTCCCCTTACATTGGACGCCTTGAAAACGAGAACGACTGCCATCGACTCCGGCCCACACATCAACACCATGTTGAGGTTGTCCTGCGCGACCATTCTTTTGAGCGAGCCTGTCTTTCCAGACGTCTCTGAAAAGGGCAAGGCATAACTCCTCAAACTCCTGCCAATGTTTTGGCCTGGGGATTTGCTTGTTTCTAAGGTCCATTAAGGATGGCAGCTCGCGTTAATTGGTCTAGGGGTTGCTCTTAGCTGAATAAAAAACTTTTGGCCACCGGGGATATTAGCGCTTGTCAGCATTGTGAGTCGCCTCTAGTGCTGTAGACGAATTCGAGCGACTGCTCTTGGCCGATAACTGCCAGCCACCAAAGCCTAAGAGAAGGCAGAATCGCGTCCCTACTGCCTGCCAACCCAAAGACCTCAACCCACAACGCCCAATGACCACATAAACTCACCCATAACCAGCCACCCACGGCTCCTGCTCAATAGTCGCAACATCCCCCTCCGCCAATAAACCCCACAACTCCAGAATCTTGCACCCCGGAACTTGCTTCATGTGGCGAGGATCACCGGTCTCCAGATTTTCAAAAGTGACGGTGCCCGACAGGTTTACCGCAATGCACCACTCTGCATCGTTGGTCACCGACACCTGCCCATGCTCCTCATCTTGCGCACGGGTTTTCAGTTCGGCGAGAAGCTCAGGGAATGTGTGTATGCCAGGATCAGCGTTCATGGCACCGTATCTGTGGCTGACGTGATAGCCCATATTGACCTCGTGGTTAGCCTATTTATAAAACGTCAACGCCGGGATAGAGATCCGCAGGTGGATGGTAATCGGGATCCTCGAAGCGGCTATTGTTGTAATGGGTTTTGGCGGTCGGCCCTTCGCCCTTGTACGTTATCTGCGGGTTTGGCGTGAGATGCCACCCGCCTCCGTCCTTGTCTCGCTCGATCAGCGACGGGTACAACGTGCAAGTGCCTGACGAACCTGATGTCAGCCTGAACTGGTAAAAGCGCCCAGCCTGGGGCGTGAACTTCGCCGTGACGAAGCAGGATTGCGTGCGTGCGCCCTCCCAGGACATACCCACATGCGTTTCGATGCCGGGGCGAATTTGCGTTTCGTAATAGTCCGACGTGAGGTTTTGCCCCGCTTTCGGCATCCCCTGATCCTGGGTATGGATGAACGGAAGCGGCCCGCTGCGAATCACGCCACCCGAACGTTTACCGTTTTCGTATTGGTACAGGTCGGCATGCTGCGTGAAGTTGACGATGCGTATCCAGGCGGGATTGGGCTCGTTTGCAGGGGCCGTGAAGTAATCGGTGTGGGGGAAATACTGGCAGCCTGCGAACAATGGCAGGGTCAGCAGGCAGAGCGCAGTGCGTATCGACATGAAGCCTGTCCTTTTGCGGAGTCAGGGTAGAGACCACGAGAAAGGAGGAGCATTGCGTAACAGGTGATAAATTCGTGGGGGCCGATAGCGGCGCGCTTGGTCATTGCGGCACGCAGGCAGCCGCCGGACACTCTGCCGTCTTGAGGGGCGGCAACTGTCTCGGCATAGGGTATTCTCCACGGCATTAATATCGCCCAAGGCCCGCAACCGTTGGCCCTCAAGGCGCATCAGGAGATTTGCATAGTGATTGGGCATCGCTTCGAGCGCACCGTGCAGGGTGACTTGCACGTCCACTCGCGCAACGGCGTGCAAAGCGTGTTTGTGCTGCTGACCGGCGCGATGGCGTTCATCCTGCCTTTGGCCTTCGTGGTGTTCTGGTTCACCGATAGCGGCTCGCAGTTGGCAGACGTGGACCCGCTGAGTTCGCTGCTGATCGTACTCCTGCTGCTGCTTATTCCCGCCCTTGGCCTGCTGCTGATGGTGTACACCGGCATCCGCGAGACGTTGCTGTTGTCGCGGGCCAGCGGTGAAGGCAAGCGCCGCACCCGGAACTTCTTCGGTGGCCGCGAGCGTGTGCAGTCGGTCTTCAGCATCGACAAACCTCACCGCCTTGAACTTCGCCGCCGCCCACAGGCCGAGCCGGCGTATACCCAACTGTGGCTGGTGATGCGCGACGGTACCGAGCAGCGGTTGACCACCGACAACGTGCCGGTGGTGCCGGGGAGCAAACGCACCGATGTTTGGCTGCGTGAATTGGCCGATTACCTGGGCGTGGCGGTGCCCACTGAGGTGGGCGTGGGGTCGGCAACGCCGGCACCCTATAGGCCTGCGCCAGCACCGGCGAAGGTCGCCAGGCGGCGCAAAGTCGGGGGGGCCCACGCCTGCGGCTGAGTCCACCGATAAGCTCGGCATTGCGGCACGTGCCCTGCTTTCACTGCTGGGTGCATTCTTCGCGGTGCTGGAGCTGACGCATGTAGTCGGCTTGGTGCGCGCACTGTTCACCGGGCGGCTGCGGGTCAGCGGTGTTCGCTCAGGATCGGCGAGCTTTTACTGGGCCGAGCAGCCGTGGGTGTTTTCATTCAATGTGCTTGTGGGTGTGGCCGAGGTGCTGATTATCGGCGTGATCGCCTGGGGGTGTGTGCGCACGGCGATTCTGGGGCGGATGAAGGCCCATCCTTAACGGTATGGCACCCACACACTGCTAATCTGCGGCCCTTGAGCCTGTAGCAAAAGGAAGCTTTGCATCGTCATGGATATTCCACAAATCAAGCAACGCCTGGCCCGCCCTGCCGTCAAGTTCACTGCCGGCGGCTTTCGCCCGCTCGGTACCGATGAGGAAAGCTGGCTGGGCAATGTCTTCCTGTTCCGGCCTGACGAAGGCGTACCGACCAATCATGCGGGGCAACCGCTGCTCCCCTTCGCGCAGTTTTACCTGCCCGCCCTGCCCTTCAACAGCCCGTTGTTGGCCGAGGTTCGGGTACTGACGGTGTTTATGTCTCACCCGTTTCCAGAGTGTTTGGAGCCGATGGGGAATAACTGGGTGATCCGCGAATACGGGCCTGATGACGTGCTGGTGCGCAAGGCACTGCCGGTGGCGGGGGCATTTCTGAAGCCCTTCCCACTGAAAGCAGAAACAGTGCCCGAGGACTACCCATTGTGGGATGGCGGTGGAGTCCCGGCGGACCTTGAGCAGGCCGTCCTGACGCTGGAGCGGGCGAAAAAGATAGAAAGCTATTACGACCTGATCACCCATACCTACCAACACAAGATCGGCGGTTACCCCTCGTTCTGCCAGTCGGGCGTTGATCCGGGCGAAGGTTTCGAGTTTGTGTTCCAGATCTCATCCGACGCGAAGATCAACCTCAACGTGGTCCACAGTGGCAGCCTGATGTTCTGGAAGCACAACCAAACCGGGGAATGGGCACTCTATTATGATTTTTACTAAGGCGCCGGGAGCCCTCAATGACTGACTACCGTGGACTGATCTTCGACGACACCCGAGAAGGCGCATCCGACCAGGCCCTCGCGCAATTGGAAGCCACGCTCGGCGCCCGCCTGCCGGATGATTACCGGCAGTTTCTCAAGACCTGCAACGGCGCCACCGTGGACTACGACGTGCTGGCGACCATGAGCAATGGCGACAAGGAGTTGCTGAGTTTCTTGCTGTATGGCCTGGACCCCAGTGAAACCTACGAGTCCAACCCTTTTGAACTGGAACAACTGCGCCAGCAATCGGGTTTCCCCGCGACGGGGTTGTTGCCGATCGGCCGCGATGGCGGCGCGAGTGTGTTGCTGCTTGACCTGCGCGACGGTCGCCAGGACGTGGGCGCAATGGTCGCAGGTTTACCCGCGTGGACCGGGCGTCGCCAGCAAGGCGATGAGTACGTGGTATTAGCGGACTCGTTCAATGCCTACCTGGACTTGCTGCATTTGTCCCAGGAGCGAATCGCGGAACACATCAATCACTTCGTCATCAGCGCGGATACGATTGAGGCGACGCTGGTGTGGCTGGATCAAGGCAGTCCGGGTTGGCGGGAGCGCTATCGGGCTGTGTGGAATGCGCGAGTGGTGGAGAGGCCGATTTGAAGCGTGTGTCAGGGTGCACAGGGCGCGTCTTGAAGGAACGTTTTTAGCGCTGCCGAATAGAGTGTTAAGGGTTGGTCTTCGGTATCGAGCATGGCAAATGGAATCACGGTGATATGTGAAAACGTCTGGGCGCTTATTGAATAGGTTTTCTGCCTGCACACGCCGTGATTGCCGTTGAGTATGAACTGAAACTTGAACAGTTCCGGCCGGGTACACCAGCTGGGAATCAAGCCAAGACTCAAGCCCGTGAGATATTCCTGCGCGCACGCCCCGCCCGAGGAAAACGCCGAGATTTTTATGGCCAGTGCAGGGAAGTTCGCAGCCGCTGGGGTTGAGCTGATGTCTTGGGCGTGTGGAATGATTTTTTGTGTCGCTTGGTAGGCGCGCTTGCCGAAGCGGCTGTCTTTCCAAGGCGCATCAACTGCATAAGTGAAGCTGGGGACATTTTCATTGCTTGCGGCGTCAACAGGCTCGTTGATGGGCGGTTTGGACGCATATGAAGTACAGCCGGCGCAGAACATTGCCATGCTGAGAACCGCCAAACTGTTAACGATTACGCCCCACATCTTGAGTTTTCCCTAACGATTCAAAGGACGAACACCGTACCTGTGGCGAGGTAGCTTGCTCGCGCTGGGCCGCGAAGCGGACCCGCTCCTTGTTCACAAAGAAGGGGACTGCTGCGCAGTCCAACGGGAGCAAGCTCCCTCGCCACAGGTTACTTTTTGCCTTTTTATCTCTTAACTGACCGGCATTGGGGCTGCCCCGCTCACTAAAAAAACCTGCGTGCGTGGGTCACGCCTGTGTACTGAACCGCTGCGCCGCCCGCCGCGCCAACATCGCCGCTTCCGTCGCCTCGGTCGCCCGTTCGCCTTTGTAGGCCAGTTGGGTCACAAACTCTGCGTCCCTGAACTCCGCCGGTACCATGCTGTGCTTGTCTTTGAACAGCGGCGCCAGGTCGATGGTGTTGGCGAAGTTTTCCTGGGTCAGGCTGTAGTAGCCCATGGCACTGCCGGACCAGGGCGAGCTGGCGTCTGTCATGTCAATGGCGGCATCACGGTACGTGACGGCGGCAGTCTTGAGGCCGAGGGATTTGTTGAGCAGATCCGTGAGCCGCTGGGTGTCGGAGCTGTTGAGCTGGCCGGCGGTATTAAGTACTTTCAGACTGCCGTCAGCTTCTACTGTGAAGCCATATTTCTTGCTGGCAAGGTCGGGGGCGGTGGTAGAAAGCGTTGCCTGGAACGCCTGGAACGAGGCTTTAAGCGTGCTGTGCGCAGCCCTGAAGAGCCCGGCGTATCGAGGGTACTCGGGGGATTCGGAGCGACCGACCCAGGTGTCGACGACCTCCAACGGTTTTGCCGTGGTGCTGGTGTCTTCACTGGGATGGTAGATGGCCGCTGGCGCTGCGTTTGCCAGGGCCTCCTTGGCAACATCCGTCAGCGGTTGGGGCACCAGCTTTTGGTCGGACGGTGCGAGACTGGTGCTGGCTGGGGGGAGATAGGCGGAGCTGACGGAGAGTGCCATTTAATCGGTCCATGATTAGCGGGTTCCTGAAGGTTATCGACGGGAACCGGGCAAGCTTGAATCAAGACGCCTCTGCTTGCAGGATCGTACAAGCCTGCCAATCGCTACTTGGGTAGCCTTGGGCTTCTCACCCATCCAAGGATCCACCATGGCTCAGCATCCGGTAAATCTCACCCACAAAGCCTCGCTCATCGATCAGCAGTGGAGCCCTAGAGTAGTCGCGAAAATGAACGACTACCAGTTCAAGGTGGTGCGTATCGAGGGTGAATTCATCTGGCACGCGCACCCGGAAACCGATGAGGCCTTTCTGGTGCTGGAAGGCACGCTGCGTATCGACCTGCAGGACGGCCCGGTATACGTGGCGGCGGGCGAACTGTATGTGGTGCCGCGTGGCGTCGAACACCGCACCGCCGCAGAAGGCGAAGCCAAGCTGATGATGATCGAACCACGCGGCATCTTGAATACCGGTCACGAAGGCGGTGAACGCACAGCTGAAAATGATCAGTGGATCTGATCAGCAGCGCCCCCCACCAGCGCCAGTAATTCATTCACCAACTCAACGGCCTCTTGCTGATAACCCTCCCGCCAGCGCGCCGACCAATCCTGCGGCCGACCGTCCTCTTCCCAAGCCGATAACGCCAAGCCGTTGACGATTTCCAGCTCAAACCACTGGCGCTGCCACCCGGCAGCGTCCGTTACCAGAGTGGTGTCGCGCCACAGGAACTCGGTGTGGGCGACAAAACGGCTCCAGCAGAACAGATCGTCTGAGGCCTGTTCCGCAAGTCTGATCAGTTGTGCTTTGTTATCCATGACTGGCTATTTGCCCTTGATTTCTTCCAACCGCGTGACAGCGCCTCGCACCGCAGCAATTGACGTGTACGCCGGCAGTGCTAGTGGCCACCCTGCAATCTCTGGATAATACCCTCCTCCCGCCCCGATACGGATATCCCGTTTTATGAAGTCGCCCGCGTCCGCCCTGCTCCTCGCGTCTGCCCTGTTGCTGCCAGCCATCGCCCACGCCGACGACGCCGCGCTCGCCGACACACTCAAGGCCTTCACCCGCTGCGACGCGACTTTCTTCAGTCGCCTGAACACCCACCACGCCGCGTGGCAGGCCTACGCGCCGCTCAAGCAGGACAAGGACTTCACCTGGATCGCCGTTAGAAACCGTGCCGACCGCAACGCCAACCAAGTGCCCGTCAGCGCGCCGCCCATTGCGGGCCTGAAGCTGTTGTCGTATGCCGATGAGGCCACCGACCTCGATCAGTTGGGGCGCTACTATTACTGGGGTTTTGTCGTGCAAGGCGGTGTCGACGAAGTTGCCCAACGCCTTGCCCCGCTGCTGGACCAACCTGCACGACTGCAAAAAATCGACGGGGCCTATATTCGCAGCGAACTCAAGGTCGACGACCACTGGCAGGCGATCAAGCCGCAACCCGGCAAGGCACCGGGCACGCGCCACGTTGAGCGGGTGCTGATCGTCGAGCCCGATGGCGAGCACACACGCGTCAGCTGCTCGGTACAGGGCGGCGTCGATGCGGCGCTGCTGGCATGGCTGCGGCCGGACATCGCGCCGGTCGACTACCCGCGTACCGTGGTGGAAACCAGCATCAACGATGTCGAGGTACCTGCCAGTGTGCTCCAAGGCCTTGCCGCACCGCTGTTGCAACCGAAGTTCAAAAGGTTGAGCTACACCTACCTGTCCAAGAAAGGCGACGGCAGCCAGGACAGCCCGACCTCGGTCAGCTTCACCGCCGACGGCGGCCTGCTGAAGAAGAACGAGGTCTACGGCGACACCTTCAACGTCGATCGCCTGATGCTGGCCGACCTGATCCAGTTAAAGTCTAAGATGAACGGCGTCGGCGATGGGCGCGTGCTGCAAACCCTCGCCGTCGAATTGAAGGCGCCGAGCAGTTGGGCCCCTGGCCAAACCTTGCGCGCAGACATGCAGATGCTGAACGTGCCCGCCAAGCCCACCGACACACCTACCGACACCTCATTGGTGTGTAAGGTGGGTGAACGCTTCCCCGCACGCCAGGTGTTTGCCTCGCTGACCGGAGACGCCATCAAGCTTGACTGCGACCAGGGCGACTACAAGACCTCGCGAGCGTTTATCGAGGACTTGGGGGTGGCGCTGACGCTGGAGTCGACGTCGAGCCAGTTCCACTACGTGAATCAATATACTGCGCTGGAAGTCGTGCGCTGATCGACCCATTGGGAGGAAGGCCATGGAACTGAAGTTCAGTCACGTCGATGTGCTGGTCAACGACCTTGAAGAGGCCTGCGCCTACTACGCACAGATCCTCAAGGCGCGTATCTCCAAGACCTTCGTCTGGGATCGCGGCGGCCTGCATGTGCGCTACGCGGTGGCGCTGATGGGCCAGGAGCGGTTCATGCTGGTACAGCCGATTGCCGGCAATTTGCGGGCGCTGTTGGATGCCCACGGCGAGGGCATGATTTACCGCCACTGCTACTCGACGCCGGACATTGAGCTGGCCTACGACGAGTTGATGGCGTCGGGCGTACAACCCGAGGATGAAAACGGCCGGCCGTTGCCGCGGGAGAACCTGCAAAGCCCGTCCGGCGGGCGCATTATCTGGCTGCCCAAGCGCTTTGGGCATTTCTCTATGGAGATTCTGGAAGAGAAAGGCTTGGAGGCCTTTATCGAAGAGGCGTTTAACGCCGATTAAGGGCACTCTGCGGCGGCACAGCAGTCTGCTCCTAACACACCCCTTGCCCAGCGGAGTTCCCATGATCATTGTTCACCACCTCAACAACTCACGCTCGCAGCGCATCCTGTGGCTGCTGGAAGAACTTGGCCTGCCTTACGAGATCAAGCGCTACCAGCGCGACCCGAAGACCAACCTCGCCCCGCCTGAACTCAAGGCGATCAACGCCCTGGGCAAGTCCCCGGTGATTGAAGACGGCGCCAATGTGGTGATCGAGTCCGGCGCCATCGTCGACTACCTGATCCGCCGCCATGGCGACGGGCGCCTGCAACCTAAGCCTGCCAGCGCCGACTACGACCAGTACGTGCAATGGCTGCACTTCGCCGAAGGTTCGGCCATGTTGCCGTTGATGCTCAATCTGTATGTGGGTCGCCTGGGGGATGCTGGGGCGCCGTTGCATCCACGCATTGAGTCCGAGATCGCCAACTACTTGGGCTATCTGAACAATGCACTGGCGCACACGCCGTACCTGCTGGGTGATGAGCTGAGCGGTGCGGATATCCAGATGAGCTTTATCGGTGAAATCGCCAAGGCCCAGGGCAAGTTGCAGGCCTACCCGCACCTGGCGGCGTGGGTGCAGCGGTTCCAGGCGCGACCGGCGTATCGCCAGGCGCTGGAGCAGGGTGGCGAGTATGCGTTTGCCAAATAAGTGAACGCGGGCACGGTGGGTGTGCGACTACCCCACCATCTGCCATAACGACGCCCCGACGCCGGTGATGCTCTCTCCGGCGATCAACCCCGCTGCGGCGGTAATCGCAAAGCGCTCGGTGATACTCGGCCAACGGCAGCTCACCAGCCAGGTCAGCACCGCGCCCAGCGCCATCATCAACGACACCGACGCCGGCAATACAAACGCCAACCCCAACGCGGCGGCGCTCGGCAAGTAACGGGAGCGATGGGCCGGCAACAGGCTATCGAGCACCCCCAGCAACACACCTACCCCGCCGCCGATGGCAATCGCCCAGCGAATGCTCGTCGACAAGGACTCCAGCCCGTGGGTCAGGGTTTGCGCCACGGCTTTCCACGTTGCCACTGCGGGGGCCGGCCATTCCTCGGTGAGCAGCATGGACTGCGGATCCGGAATCAGCGCCAGGTACGCAAACACACCCACGATACTGCCGATGAAAATCCCGAGGATCTGCGCGATCACTTGTTTATGCGGCGTAGCGCCAATGGCTTTGCCCACCTTGAAGTCGTTCATCAGGTCCGTGCATTGCCCGGCCGAGCCGCCGGCGGTGTTGGCGCTCATCAGGTTGATCGGCACCTGGCCGGGGGCGACGATGCCGAAGCTCAGCTGGGACAATTGCCCGATGGCGCCAATTGGTGGAATTCCCGTAGCGCCCACCACACGGGCGGCAACGGCGGCCAGGCAGATCGCCAGGGGAATGGTCAGCAGTGCCATCCACAGGTTGATGCCGAACAACAGCGCTTGCAGGCTGACGACCAAGCCTATCGACAGGATAAATCCCGCAGCGGGCCCGGGCTTGGGCACGCTCCAGATCTTGCCGCCTTCGGCCTTGGTGGAGGTGCGCAACGCCCACAAGCGAATCGCCAACGAGGCCAAGGTGGAACACACCATCAGGCTCACCCCCGGCCACAGCAACCACTCCACCAACGCGGCGAATTGCGGGCCGCTGCTGTCGGCCGGCACTGTCACCAGGTTCTGTGCCAACAGCCACGGGCCCAGGCCACCCCATGCGAGCAAGGCGCCGAGCAACAGTGTCAGGCCCACCCGGATGCCGATGATGCCGCCAAACCCCAGCAGCAACAGCGAAGGGTCGGCGGTAAAGGTCAGGCGTTCCAACTGGGCCGTCGGTGACCATCGCGGGAAGGCCCACATAAAGGTGTCCACCCACTTCACCACTCCGGACAGCAGCGCCGCGCTAAGCAACACCTTCAGACGCGTCACGGCTTCGCGACCATGGTTGTAGATGTGCAGCAGGGTTTCCAGGGTGGCCATGCCTTCAGGGAACTTGAGCGCCTTGTCATTGAGCAATGACGGCCGCAGGTACCAGGCAATCCAAATGCCCAGGAAACTCACCGAGAACACCCAGGCGATCATCGGCAGCGCGTCCAATTGGTTGCCGGTCAGCAGTGTGTAGGCCGGGATCGGCGCTACCAGACCACCGGAGATAATCGAGGCGGCAGCCGAGGCGACGGTCTGGTTGATATTGCTTTCGTGCAGGGTCCAGGGCAACTGCTCGGTGGAACGTTTGGCCAGGCCCTGCCAGATCGCATATCCCACCAACAGCGCGATGATCGACATATTGAACGACCAGCCGATCTTCAGGCCGGCGTACACATTGGAAGGGGTCAGCAAAATGCCAAGCACCGTACCGGTAATGACGGCACGCAGGCTCAGTTCGCGTTCGACGGGGACATAATGGGGAACGGCGGGCGGGGCTGAAAGCATGCGGATTCCTTTCGGCGATGAAACAGGGCGACCTAACAAGTGAGCCCTATGGGCCCTGAAGGTTCCTGAATCAGCAAAACAGAAGAACCGCGTAAAGCCCGCCCGTTTTTTGAAGAGCGGGCTCTGTGTGGTGAGCATTTTTTGTGGTGAACCGGCTTTTTTGTGATGACCCGGTTCTTTGTGGTGAGCAGTTTTTTGTGGTGAGCGGGCTTGCCCCGCGCTGGGCCGCTTCAACGAGCCCGCTCACTACAATGAGTGGGCTTTCTCTAGCAGCTGTTGCAGCCACGGCGCATCTTGCGGGTTGGCCACGCCATACCGGTCCGGCGGGAAAAACCGCCAGTGGTGCGCAACCTCCACCAGGCGTTTGAGTTCTTCGGCAGACAGCCAATAGTCCGTGTGGGTCAAGGCTATCGGTGCACCGTCAAACCGTCGGCCCAGCAGTACGTTCGTGCGGGGAGCGAACGCCAAGGACAGGTCACGGCAGAGTTGCATGCGCTGTTGCGCAGCGGGCATGCGCCCTACCCGGTCGTAGGTGAAAGGGCCGGGGTATTCGTCCTTGATCACCAGCCAGCGACCCGTCGTGGTCATGGCCACGACCCATTGCGACACCCCGCTGCTCTGGGCCTGTTCAAGCCGGCCGTTTTTCCATTGCATGAGGGTGTTGCAGTCCGGGTCGAAGTCCGAAGACCAAAGGCTCGAGCCCGATACCAGGGTGTGACGCTCCAACTCGACCACACCTTGACCCGGCATCGTCTGCCAGTAACGCTTGATCGGGTCGCGGGTGTCGCGCAGGTAGTTACGCAGTGCCCACGCCGCCGTGAACACCAGCGTCGCCAGCGCCTGCCAGCCCAATGAATCGCCGATGATGCCGTCGACATCCAACCCCGGCGAGAAGACGGCGCGATACAGCAACAGGCTGAGCAAAAAAACCAGTGAGGGCAGGAACACGCCGAAACACAGCGGCGGCAGTAACACGGCGATCCAACTGAAGCGATGCCCGCTTGCGTGCTCGTGCGCCCAGGCGAGTTCCTCGGCGAGCATCGGCATGCGTTCACGCGGGCCAATGCCGGGATCGGGTGTCTGGAAGCGCCAGTACAGTGCGTTGGGATCGTGATTCATGCCGCTCATCATGCCCGTGACGCGCCGCAAGATACACCGTCTATTGCCCAGATCGAAATACAGTCATACGATGACTGATCACAACCATAACAATAAAGGCTCACTCGTGAATAAACCCCTCATCATGGCCGCCGCTATTGCCTGCGGTCTCAGTGCACACGCCAACGCCGCGACCTTCGCGTACATTTCCAGCCCCGGCGATGGCTTGATTTCCCAGTACCGCCTGGACGAGAGCAACGGCGCGTTGAGCCTGGTGAACCAGGTGACAGCCGGTGACCAGGTCAACCCCATGGCGCTGAGCCCCGACGGTAAAACCTTGTATGCGGCGTTGCGGGTCGAGCCGTTTCAAGTGCAGGGCTTCAGCATTGATCCGGCCAGCGGGCGTTTGACGCCGCAATCCAAAGCGCCCTTGGCCGAAAGCATGGCCTACCTCGCCACCGATCGCGCCGGACGTTTCCTGCTCGCGGCCTCTTACGGTGCCGACACCCTCAGCGTGCAGCCCATCGACAAGCCGGAACCGATCCTCACCTACAAAACCGGCCCCCACGCGCACTCCCTGCGCACCGACCCAAGCAATCGTTTTGCCTACGCCGGCAACCTGGGCAACGACCACGTGCTGCAATACCGCTTCGACGCCAACACCGGCGCACTCACGCCGATCGGCACCGGCTACGTGAGCGTGCCGACCAACACCGGGCCCCGGCACCTGGCGTTTTCGGCCAACGGTAAATACCTGTATGTGGTCGGCGAAATGAGCGGCACCGTCACTGCGTTTGCCATCGACGACAGCACCGGCGCGCTGACGCAGATCGGTGTGGCCAATGGCATTCCCACGCGCTTGAAGCTGGCTCACGGTGAAGTGCGTGATGCACGCAACAATGACTTGAAGGACGACCCCACACCGCGAATCTGGGCCGCCGACCTGCGCCTGTCACCGAATGGCACGCTGCTGCTGATGAGCGAGCGCACCAGCAGTTCGGTGTCAGCGTTTGCGGTGGACGCGGCGACGGGCGCTTTGAAGTTCCTCGACAACTACCCGGTCGAAGAGAAACAGCCGCGCAATATCGCGTTTTCGCCCAATGGCCAGTGGTTGCTGGTTACCGGCGAGAAAAGCGACAAGGTCGGTACCTACGCGGTCAGCGACACCGGCGCCTTGAAGCGCGTGGGTGAGGCGGCTTCGGGCAAAGGTGCGCTGTGGATTGAAGTCCTGCAGACCGCGACCCAATAGCACTCAGCTCAAACGGAACCGTGCGGTGTTGTCACTCAACGCCTGACTGCCCTTGCTCAAGGTGTCCGCCGCTCGGTTGACCGCCCGTGCCCCATCCAGCAAACGCCCTGCCGCCTGGTCGACTTGCTGGATGTTGCCGCTCACTTCATCCGCCGTCGCCGCTTGCTCTTCCACCGCTGTGGCGATCTGCGCCAGGGTGTCGGTGACGTTCTGCACCGCGCCGGCAATTTCGCCCAATCGCGTGCCCAGGCCGGTGACGGACTCGGCGTCGGTCAACGCTTGCTCGCACGCGGCGCCCATCAGCGTGACCGCCTGGCTCACGGTGGCGCGCAGGCTGTCGACGGTGCCGGCGATCTGCGCCGTGGACGCCTGGGTGCGCTGCGAAAGACTGCGCACTTCATCGGCCACCACCGCAAAGCCCCGACCCTGCTCACCGGCACGAGCCGCTTCAATGGCCGCGTTGAGTGCCAGCAGGTTGGTCTGCTCGGCAATGCCGCGAATGGTGTCGACCACCGACTGAATCTGCTGGCCCTGCTGGCTGACCTGCTGCAATGCATCGGCGGTGTCGGTCAGGCGCTGGTTGAGTTGCTGGATGCTGGCCGTGGTGCGCTGGCTGTCGCGGCTGCTGTCTTCGGCGATGCGTCGTGTTTGCTGGGCACTGCCCGACGCTTGTTCACAGCTTCTGGCGACGCCCATGGAGGTCGCCGCCAACTGCGTAGCGGCGGCGGCGATCTGGCTGATTTGATGCTGCTGGTCTTCGACTTCGCTGAGGGTGCTGCCCGATTGGGAATTGAGGGTGAGCACCGCCGAGCCGAGCTGCTGGGTTTCGTGGTTGACCCCCAACAGGCTGGTGCGCAACTGCACCACTGCGACGTTCAGCGCGGTGCTGATCAGCGCCAGCTCGTCGCGCCCTTGCACTGCCACTTCGACGCACAGGTTACCGTCGCGCAGGGATTCGGCCAGGGTGGTGATGCCGCTGGCACTGCGGCGGATGGAAGCCTGCAGGCACATGAACAGGTACAGCGCGGCCAGGGCCAGTACGCCGAAGACCATTGCAAGAGGAATGAAGCGTTTGTTCGCGTCGCGGTGGTAATAGCTCAAGCGCTCGTCCAGGGAGGTCAGCGACTGCACGCGCAGTGCGCTGAGCGAACCGAGCATGGCATCGACACTGCGCTCGAAACCGGCGGTATCGAGCTTGATGGTGCCACCGAACACGCCGTCATCCAGCACTTTAAGCTCGTTATCCAAAAGCTGCAGGCTGTTGTCGTACTGCGCGGTCCAGGGCTCCATGCCCTCGAATTGCTTGGCCTTGAGCGAAGCAGCTGCCTTGACCAACTGGTCGCGAGCGTCGCCAATGCGGCCGCGCAGGTCGCGCATTTGCAAACGACTTTGCAGGGTGAACTGCCCCGAAGCGATGGACGACTGCCCGACGCCCGCCATACGACCGATACGCTCGATCAGGTCCGGTGTCTGCTGTGTGCCCATCTGCATCAGCATGTAGGTTTCCAGCCACGGATCGAGGATCAGCCCGGCGTCCAGGGTGATCTGTTCGCGCAGGGTTTGCATCGCGCTCAGTGCCGAGGTGAAACGGTCGTAGCCATCCGGCCACCAGCCCACCGTGCGCAGGGAAGCGGAGTCCATGCCTTTGACGGTGGCCTGCAACGCCTCGTAGCGCACGAGGATGTCGGCGCTGGCGTTCTGGGCTTTGAGCGCATCGCCCAAGGCTTGCAGGCTTTGCTGGATCAGCGGGAAATTCGAATCGACCTTTTCCATCGCGGCCTTCGCCGCCGGCGTCGGCGCGTGCAGGATGTCCGCCGCTTTCCAACGCGCAGCCAGGTTGCGCTGGGCCGTCAATTGGCCGTCCAGTGCATCCAGGGCCAACAGTTGACGCACGCCGGACTGCTCGGTGGAAATCACGCCTAATTTATCCCGATAGTCCTGGCCGATCATCCAGAGGCTCCCGGCCAGGGGCAGCATGAACAGGAAAAACAACAGTTGGAATTTGCGCGCAAACCCCATACGTCCGAGCAGGCGGATACCGGGTGATAACAAGCTGTGCATGTCCGACTACTCCCTCAAACAACCCACGTGGTGCACGGTGGGCCAAACCTTGAAATGACTAACGGCAAAGTGCCATGTCATTGATTGGCTTGGCTCTAGCAAGATACGGGCCGTTGGCGCACGGCCCTGAAATAGGGCGGGTTGTGCGTTTTTGGCGCCCTGGGCGTGCTCGAAAATGGGGCAAAAGCACTCAGGGTCAAAACATAGCTGTAACCATTGGCGCAGGCGTTGCGAGGACAGGATGAAAAGAGCGTACCCCTGGCCTACCTGGCCTGCATGTACTGGGCGAAATTCTTGATGTGATCATCCAGGTTATCCTCAAGCATCATCCGGTACTGGTCACAGAAATACTTGAGCATCGCTTCACGCTCCTCGGCCATGTGCGCGCCGGATTTGAAGTTGCGTGCGCAAGCCCAGGCGTTGAACCGCGTCGTGCCAAACGTCATCGAGGCACTGACCTGGCCCAGGTGTTCGAAGGTTTTGAGTTGTTCGTTCGACAGTTCGATGTGCGCGTCGGCGCGGTCGTAGAAGGCTTGGTCGGTAGCGTCTGCCATTGCGGGGTTCCTGGGTAATCACGGTTGAATGAAGGGTTATCAAGCCAGCAGCGTGGTGATCCAGCTGATCTGCCGGCTGAGTTCTTGCAGCTTCGCCTCGGGCACCGCTTGCAACGCCTGCTCAAAGCCCGCCAGGGTCTTCTGTTTCAGGCGCAACGCACGCTGCCACTTGGCTAAAAATACCGGGCTGCGGGCCTGCATTTGCAGCGGGCCGAAGTACAGCTCCTCGGCGGTATAGCTCATCGCGCCAGCACGCTCGGCCACGATGATTTCGTAATAAAAGCGGTTCTCGTGCAGCAGCTCTTCACTGAGGATTCGATAGCCGTTGTTCATCAACCAAAGGCGCAGCGGTTGCTCACCGCCGTTGGGTTGCAGGACCAGGCGCTCAAGGCCATTCAGGTGGGCTTTGCCAGCTTCGAGGATGTCGCGAATCGTCTCGCCGCCCATGCCGCAGAGGCTGATGACAGTGATAGCGTCACTCGCTTCGATGGCCGCTAGACCATCGGCCAGCCGCACGGTGATCTGCTGCTCCAGGCCATTGTCACGCACGGTGCGTGCGGCTGCCTGGAACGGCGTGCTCGCCACCTCCCCCGCCACCGCCGCCTCAATCACGCCACGGCGCAGCAACGCCACCGGCAGGTAGGCATGGTCCGAGCCGATATCGGCCAGGCGTGCGCCGTTCGGCACATGCGCGGCCAAACGCTCCAGGCGCATGGACAAGGTGTGTTCGTTCAACCTGCGCTCCTTATCATTCTCCGGAAAATCGATCCCGGCTGTTAGTCAGATGCAACACCATGGCGGCGCGTGCGGCGTCCGGGTCCTGGCGTTTGATTGCATTGAAAATCGCCTCATGCTCCAGGTTCGCCAACTGCCCGAGCTTGGCAAAGTCCGCCCCGCCGCGCTCGTCACCCTTCACCTGGGTGCGCGGAATCATCGCACTGCCCAGGTGCAGCATGATTTCGGTGAAGAAGGTATTGCCGGTGGCTTCGGCGATCAACTGGTGGAAGCGCTTGTCCTCTTCCACGCAGCTGTCGTTGTTGGCCAGGGAGGCGTGGTAGTCGTCCAGGGCTTCGCGCATGTGGGCCAGGTGCGTGTCGGTCCTGCGCAGTGCCGCCAGCGCCACTGCTTGCACTTCCAGGCCCAGGCGCAGCTCCAGCATGTTGCGCACGCTGGCGACCGTGTCCACATGCAGGCGTAAGCCTTGCTGGGCACTCTGCTCCAGCACAAAAGTGCCAATGCCGTGACGCGTCTCCACCAGCCCGGCCGCCTGCAACTTCGACAGTGCCTCACGCACCACCGTCCGGCTGACGCCGTGCTCCAGCACGATGGTGGATTCCGACGGCAGCTTCTCACCCGGCTTCAACTGACCGAGCAGGATGCGCCGGGTCAGGGCATCGACCACGCCCTGGGCCAGGTTGGTGGAGCGTTTACGCACGGGGATTGGGGTTTCACTGGGCATTGCTGCAGGTCCACGGGGTTGGGCTGGGGGGAGCTTAACACCCAGACCCAGCACGTCGCCGAGGTTGATTAAAAAACCACTCAACTTGTATGACAACCAATCTGATCGACAGGTATTTCGACAGCGCCAGCCACCGTCAACACTGGGTTCTTTCACCGTCTACTTACCAGCATAAAACCCAACAAATACTGACAAATAACCAAAACACTCACTCATCACAGGGCCTTATAAGCACAAAAACATCGAGTACCGGATTGCGGACTACAGAAACGCACTTGTATGATGTCTATCAACAAGACACGCAAACCCACATAAAAATAACCAGGGGGAGTTTTGAATTGTGAACAATTCAAGCCATGCATCTGCCGCTCCACACAGTGATCCGGTCCTCGCACGTGCCGTGCGCAAAGTGAAGAGCCATGTGCTCCCACTGTTCGTGATCATGTTCATCCTCAATTACATCGACCGGGTCAATATCGGCTTTGTGCGCACGCACATGGAGCATGACCTGGGCATCGGCGCAGCGGCCTACGGGTTCGGTGCCGGGCTGTTCTTCATCGGTTATGCCCTCTTCGAAGTGCCTTCCAACATGCTGCTGCAAAAGGTCGGCGCGCGTATCTGGCTGACCCGCATCATGTTCACCTGGGGCATCGTTGCGACGATGATGGCGTTCATCCAGAACGAAACCCACTTCTACATCCTGCGCTTCCTGCTGGGCGTGGCCGAAGCCGGCTTCTTCCCTGGCGTGATCTACTACTTCACACGCTGGTTGCCGGGCGTGGAACGCGGTAAGGCGATTGCGATTTTCCTCAGCGGCTCGGCGGTGGCCTCGTTGATCTCGGGCCCGCTGTCGGGCGTGTTATTGCAGATCGAAGGCTTTGGCTTCCATGGCTGGCAATGGATGTTCGCCATCGAAGGCCTGGCCTCGGTGGTGATCGGTTTCTTCGTGTGGTTCTGGCTGGACTCCAAGCCCCACGACGCCAAATGGATGACCCGCGAAGAACAGGACGCTCTGGTCGGCGCCATCGACGAGGAACAACGCCAGCGTGAGGCGCTGACCAGCGTCAAGCCCACCATCGGCAAGCTGCTCAAGGACCGCCAGATCCTGCTGTTTTGCGCGCTGTACTTCTGCATCCAGCTGACCATTTACGCCGCGACGTTCTGGCTGCCGAGCATCATCAAGAAGATGGGTGACTTGAGTGATGTGCAGGTGGGCTTCTTCAACTCGATCCCGTGGCTGATCTCGATCATCGCCATGTACGCCTTCGCGTCGCTGTCGGGCAAGTTCAAGTTCCAGCAAGCCTGGGTGGCGGCGGCACTGCTGATTGCGGCGGCGGGGATGTTCATGTCCACCACCGGCGGGCCGGTGTTTGCCTTTGTGGCGATCTGCTTTGCGGCCATCGGGTTCAAGTCGGCGTCTTCGCTGTTCTGGCCGATCCCCCAGGGCTATCTGGATGTGCGCATCGCGGCGGCGGTGATCGCGCTGATCAACTCCATCGGCAACCTGGGCGGCTTCGTTGCGCCGACCACGTTTGGCTTTTTGGAACAGACCACCGGCTCGATCCAGGGCGGCCTCTACGGGCTGGCCGGCACCTCGGTGCTGGCGGCGATCCTGGTGTTTTTCGCCAAGACCGCGCCCTCTGCCCCATCGATTTCGTCAAGTGTGGCGCCAACCAGCGCGACCCTCAGCAAACCTCTTTGAGCCTATTTAGGAACTTGCCATGACTACTCCCGTCGTTACTCACTTGCAGGTCATCCCCGTGGCCGGCCACGACAGCATGCTGCTCAACCTCAGCGGCGCCCACGGCCCGTATTTCACGCGCAACATCGTGATTCTCAAGGACAGCTCCGGCAACACCGGCGTCGGTGAAGTGCCGGGCGGCGAACGTATCCGCGAAACCCTGGAAGATGCGCGCAGCCTGGTGATCGGCCAACCCATCGGCCAGTACCAACGCATCCTCAACCAGATGCGCAGCACCTTTGCCTCGCGGGATTCGGCCGGCCGCGGCCTGCAAACCTTTGACCTGCGCATCACTATCCATGCCGTCACCGCCATGGAAGCCGCCCTGCTCGACTTGCTGGGGCAGTTCCTCGAAGTACCGGTGGCCGCTTTGCTCGGCGAAGGCCAGCAGCGCGACGCGGTGAAAATGCTTGGCTATCTGTTCTATGTGGGCGACCGCAATGCCACCAACCTGGCCTACCGCAACGAAGCGGATGCCGACGACGAGTGGTTCCGCCTGCGCCATGAAAAAGCCCTGACGGCCGAAGCCGTGGTGCGCCTGGCCGAAGCCGCCAAGGCCAAATACGGCTTCAACGACTTCAAGCTCAAGGGCGGCGTTTTAAGCGGCGACGAAGAGATCGAAGCCGTCACCGCCCTGGCCGAACGCTTCCCCGATGCACGCATCACCCTCGACCCGAACGGCGCCTGGTCACTCAAGGAGGCCATCCGTCTTTGCCGCGACCAACACCACGTGCTCGCCTACGCCGAAGACCCGTGCGGCGCCGAAAATGGTTACTCGGGGCGTGAAGTTATAGCCGAATTCCGTCGCGCCACGGGTCTCAAGACCGCCACCAACATGATCGCCACCGACTGGCGCGAAATGGGCCACGCGATCCAGTTGCAATCGGTGGACATTCCCCTGGCCGACCCGCACTTCTGGACGATGCAGGGCTCGGTGCGCGTGGCGCAGATGTGCAACGACTGGGGCCTGACCTGGGGTTCGCACTCCAACAACCACTTTGATATTTCACTGGCGATGTTCACCCAGGTGGCCGCCGCCGCACCGGGCGACATCACCGCCATCGACACCCATTGGATCTGGCAGGACGGCCAACGCTTGACCCAGGAACCGCTGAAGATCGAAGGCGGTTATGTGAAGGTGCCGGCCAAACCGGGCCTGGGCGTGGACATCGACATGGACGCCGTGGCCAAGGCCCATGAGCTGTACAAGGGCATGGGCCTTGGGGCGCGGGATGACAGCGTGGCGATGCAGTTCTTGATTCCGGGGTGGAGCTATAACAACAAGCAGCCTTGCCTGGTGCGCTGAGCCCTCAAGACAAAGCCGGTCAAATGTGGGAGGGGGCTTGCCCCCTCCCACATGGGGCCCCGGTGTATTTCAAGGGTTATGGTCGCCCGCCACCGCCGCAATCGGCTGTACAGTCAGTTCCACGCCTAGCGCCAGCATCAGTTTCTGAATCGTCTCATAACGTGTTTTAGAACCGCCTTTCAGCGTTTTATACAGGCTCTCGCGATTAACCCCCGCCGCCTCCGCCACCTTGTTCACACCCTGGGCCTTGGCGACCTCGGCAAGCGCTTTCATGAGCACCTGCGGGTCTTGAGACTTCATGCTTTGTGCAAGGTACGCACTGATGATCTCCGGGCTGTCGAGAAAGCGCGAAGCTTCATAGACGCTGGTGCCGGAGGTATCAAGATCGAGGATCGGCATGTCCTCTGGTTTAAATTTCGATTCGCTCATCTCATTGACCTCTCAGGGCAGCGAGGATCTCTTTAGCCCGTTTGATTCCTCTGTTCTGGTCGGTTTTATCACTGCCCCAGAGCATCAGGTAAGCAGTGATACCCGTACGCACAAAATAAATCCTGTAGCCGGGCCCGACAAACACACGCATTTCACTCATCCCGTCGCCAGCAGGCTCACAATCGCCAAAATTGTTTTCCTCAGCTCGGTCCAGCCGCGTCAGCACCGCTGTTTTGCCACACATATCTCTCATACCATCGAGCCACGTATCGTTCGATGCACTGGGCGCAAGCGCCCTCCAGCGCAGCAGCAACAAGCTCTGCGCCTAAATGGCCATAACCTGGAGGCTACAGGGGTCAGGCTTTAGGGAGCTGACCCCGATGACGCCGCCGTTTCAGGAACAATCCCACCCCCAGCGCAACCGCAAAGATCGACAGCAACCCCAGGTCAGCCCCTCCTGGGCGGACCTGGCTTGCCGTCACGCAACCGACCGCCCCCCCCACCACCAGCAGCACCCCCAGCCACTTGCGAAGCAGGTACGGTTTAACAAACCGATCGAGCAGAAAAAACAGCACCAGTGCCAAGACCAGCTGGGTAATTTCAGGCATGTGCATCTCCAGTCAGGTCTTGATGATCAGTGTCGAGGCGCTGCGTTGCGGGCCAATGCCGCCGTTGACCTGCGCTTCGATGCTGACCAGCACGTCGCCGGCATGATAGGTGGGCAGGACCTCATTGGCATACATGCGCACACCCGCCCCGACAGGAACACCCACGTAAGGGGAAGCCACAGCAGAAGTGGCGCCAGCGAAGGCACTGGCGGCCAGGTTAGCGATCTTGGTGCGCTGGGCATTGAGGGCGTCGCCCTGTTGCCGCGTCAGTGGCTTGGAGATGCCGATCATCATCACGCACGGCAGGCTCTTGGCCAACATTTTGTCGTACACCTCGACAACCTTGCTGTTGACCTCGTAGTGGGCACTTTTAGCCTCGCCAAAATGCAGCTCGCGCAGGCGTCCGCGTTCGCTGTCGGTGAGGGTGATCTGCGAAACGTTGAACACGATCCCGTGATTGCCCATGTATTGGAACGTCCCTTCGAACTTCATCGCACGCATCCTTTCGAGCCAAAGGCGGGGATTCTCTAGAAGGCGGGCAATGGATTCAAGGCAAAAAAAGCAAATGAGGAAATAGGGGGTCAGGCAGGTCTGCCCTGTCGCGACCTTCCCCCCGGCGCTACTCCCGCTCACGCCCGCTTGGGCAACTTCCAGTACGGCCGTATGAAGTGGCAGGTATACCCGTTCGGTATCCGCTCCAGATAATCCTGATGCTCCGGCTCCGCCTCCCAAAACTCCCTGGCGGGCTCAATTTGCGTGACCACACGCCCCGGCCACAGCGTGGAGGCATCCACGTCAGCCGCGGTATCTTCGGCAATATCCCTTTGCTGCTCGCTCAGGTAGTAAATCGCCGAACGATAGCTTGGCCCCAGATCATTGCCCTGCCGGTTAGGCGTGCTGGGGTCATGGATCTGGAAAAAGAACTCAAGAATCTGTCGGTAGGTGATCACCGCCGGGTCAAACACAATCTCAATCGCTTCGGCATGGTTGCCATGGTTGCGGTAAGTGGCGTTCGGCACATCGCCACCGGTGTAGCCGACTCGCGTGTACAGTACGCCGGGGTAGCGTCGCAACAGGTCTTGCATGCCCCAGAAGCAGCCGCCGGCGAGGATAGCGGTTTCGGTTGGGTTGGTCATGGTCTGTCCTTGCGGTTAATGGAGACAGGGTAGTTATGTGGTGATGTTGGGCAATACCAAGGTGAATCAAGGAAAAACAGGGCAGCAGCCTGATACCCGTCAGTCAAGGACGAACACCCTACCTGTGGCGGAAAGCGGGATGGCGTTGCAGCACAAGCACAAGCCCTACAATAAACCTCGGCGTCTTGCTCCGTTGTCTACAGTTGCGTCAGAATCCGCCGGCTTTGTGTGTTTCCCCGGTCTACTAACCTGCGTACAGCCGCCACCCTCTCGTTTAGTAGCGAAACGGTGTTGGCCCTAAAACAGGTACAACACACATGTTCAAAGTCACACCGAACCCTCCGAACGGTCTGGACCTGAAGTTTAATCAGGCGGCGCATCGTGCAATTGATCACTACCTCAACGCGGGTGCCGAACCGCCAGAGCAGCCTCACACGCCTTCACCTGATTCCGCCCTCTACCGACATTAATAAGGAAATTATGAAGCCTCTTTACCTGTGTTCAATTCTGCTGCTTGCAGGCTGCGCGCCGGCACCGAAATACCTTGTGCCTGCGGGGACGCCTCAGGCGCTTATCCGCAGTGAATTGGTATCGATGGAAAATTATCGAAACGGCGTGTCTCTGGTCGAGGCGCCTGCCATCGGCTGCAAATACGGCAGAACCGTGGCAACTGCGCCGGGAGGGCAGTTAGTTTCCGTTTATAAAAATGTGTCGACACCGGCAGGTTTTTTTCCGATTGAAGCCGGCAAGCCGCTGCACTTGGTGATGCGCGGCTCGGCCAATGCCAATCGCTCGTGCAGCGTAGGATTTGTCAGCGAATTTGCGCCGGGCGCACGGTATGTGATCAAAGGGGGAATCGTCGATAACCCGGGCGCGCTGAGCGGTTGTTACATTGACATTTTCAATGTCGATTCGGGCGCACGCGTCCCCATCGCCGACGAGCCGAAAATGGACCGAAATTGTGCGCTGGACCGACTACCGACGCTCTAAATGGAATCGCAGGGGGGCTCGCCCCCATTTGCGTTCGACTTACATACCGCGTCCATCCGTCGCATCCCCTCCCCACCCCCTCCTGCCCCAAGCTCGCCCGCCGATACCCTGACTATCCACACGCCTCGCCGCGTGCCCCCACTCGACCGAGCTCACCCCATGAACCCACTCTCTCTCCTGAAAAAATCCCGCCCCTCGCGCCAAGGCACCGCCACCCTCACCAGCACCGCCAACGAGCTGGATGCCGGCCTCACCGCGCTGCGCATCACCCCCACCCTGGTCACCGGTTTTATCTCGCCACACCTGGACATTGACCAGATCGCCGCCAAGCTCAAGCGCCGCTTCCCCCACTCCACTATCAGCCTGTGCACCACCTCCGGCGAGCTGTGCAATGCGCCCAATTCGTTGTATTGCGCCACGGGCGAGCGCTGGGATCGGATCGTGTTGCAGCTGTTCGACGACAGCGTGATTGCCTCGGCCGAAGTGGTGATGGTGCCGCTTGAGTGTGAGGACATTCGTAGGGGCGGCAAGCGGTTAGGGATGCAGGAGCGGATTGCCAAGTTGGTGGGGCATATCAAGCGGGTACAGGTACGTACGTCGATTGATCATCGCGATACGTTGGCTTATGTGGTGTTCGATGGGTTGTCGGCGTCGGAGTCGTTTTTTATGGAAGCGCTGTACGAGTCGGGGCGGTTTCCGTGTTTGTTTGTAGGGGGATCGGCCGGGGGTAAGTCGGATTTCCAGAAGACGCTGATTCATGACGGCCAGCGCAGTTATCAGAACCATGCGCAGATTGTGTTCCTGAAGACGGCGGCCCATGTGCGGTTTGGGGTGTTCAAGAGCCAAAATTTCAAACCGGCGGATTTGACCTTCAGTGTGCTGACGGCGTCGGTGGAGGATCGCACTATTGACCAGGTGATCGACAGCAGCGGCAATATCAAGAGCATGGTGCAGGCGCTGTGTGATGCGTTCAATTGCACGCCCCAGGCGTTGGAGTCGAAGCTGGCGGATTATTCGTTTGCGATCCGGGTGGGCAGTGAGTTGTTTGTGCGTTCCATCGCCCGTATCGACTTCGAGCAGCAGATCGTGCAGTTGTTTTGCGACGTGGCACCCGGTGAGGAGTTGGTGATGGTGCGGCGTACGCCGTTGCGGGAGGCGACGCGGCTGGACTATGAGCAGTTCTTGCGCGGCAAGGGCGGCCAACCGGTGGCGGGGATTTTGAATGACTGCATTTTGCGCCGGCTCAACAACGGCGCCGAGTTGGGCAGCATGGCCGGGACGTTTGGCGATGTGCCGTTGGCGGGATTTTCGACCTTTGGGGAGATCCTGGGGCTGAACCTGAACCAGACGCTGACAGCGATTTTCTTCTTTCGGGTCGCCAAGGGCGTGGGTTTCACGGACGAGTATGTGGACAATTTCATTGCCCACTACGGCGAGTTCAAGGCATTTTTCCTACGGCGCCAGGTGAAGAAGCTGGCAGGGTTGAACCATGTGGTGGTCAAGCAGATTGCTGCGTTCAAGAACAATGATTTCTCCAACACCCTGAACACCCGCGGGCTGGACAGCAATATCCTGCCGGTGTTCGAAGGCCTGGCCGACCTGGGCCAGGTGCTGGCCCAGGCCGAGCAACAGCAGGAGGAAATCGCGGCGCAGCTCAAGCATTACTCCGGGGAGTTGCACGCCTCGATGGATGATCTGGTGGGCACCATCGACCAACAGAACAGCGTGTCGGCTCAGGCCGGTGCCACGGTGGAGGGGCTGTCGAGCCAGGCGGACGTGGCGGTGGAAGGTGCGCGCACACTGGCCGGGTCGAGTTTGCGGATTCAGTCGATTGTGCAGGTGATCCAGCAGATCGCCGGGCAGACCAACTTGCTGGCGCTCAACGCGGCCATTGAAGCGGCGCGGGCGGGCGACCTGGGCCGGGGCTTTGCGGTGGTGGCGGACGAGGTGCGCAAGCTGGCCGAGATTACGCGCAAGAATGCTGCGGAAATTGGCGTGGATATTGACCTGCTGTCGAGTGAGATCCAGCGGGTGGCACAGCAGATTGAAGACCAGTCCACCGGGGTGGGCGCGCTGCGCGAGATGCTCGATGCGCTGGAAGCGTCCAGCCGTGCGACGGAGGGCACGGCGCAGCGCACCAAAACCATCGCGGATACCTTGACGGGGCTGACCCACGCGTAGCGGTTCTTAAGGCGAGCGAACACCAACCTTTGTGGTGAGCGGGCTTGCCCTAATGCCAGTCAGTCAAGGCCGAACACTGTGCCTATGGCCACCGGCCGATCTTTATTATGCTGTTCACCTTGCATCCACACTGATTGGACAGCTCTTATGAAGTTGGGTCGTGCACGAACGTTGCTTCAAGCAGGTATAAAGCGTGAGGCTCCGATTGAAAGCCTCATCCACGTTCTCGAAGCCTCGGTAGAGCTGATCGGCCTTCCGGACAATGACTTCAACTGGTCGAGTTGGGAAGACGAGGCACAGGCAAAGGCCGAACTGATGGGTTTGATCGGCGTGCTCAAATCGGGCGGCTTGCCCAGACAGCTGGATGTGGCCGTTCTGTTTACCGTCACCGGCCCCCTGCAAGAACTCAGCCTCAGTAGCGGCTGGGCAAATACCTTCCTCAAGTTGGCGGATAGATACGATGAAGTGGAAGCGTTGCTGTGGTGAGCAACCTACACCCGCACTTCCGTTCCTCGAAGACAGCGCCCTCTACAGCCAAACCGCCAAAGACTGCCAATGGAAGGCGCACGATTGGGCGACCGTGTTGAAAAATACCGAGATTGATATCCTCAACCTCTCTCGTGAACTTGTTCGGAATGGATACTCATGTTGACTGGCTTGAATCATTTGACGCTGGCAGTTGTGAACCTCTCTCGCAGTATTGAGTTTTATGTGGCCCTGCCTGGTTTTAGATTGGCTGCCCGTTGGGACGCAGGGGCTTATCTTTCCCTCGGTGATCTCTGGCTGTGCCTGTCTATGGATGAGAGCCGTCTGGCGCAAAGGCAGCCTGAGTACACTCACTATGCATTTTCGGTGAGCCAGGACGACTTTGAACACGTCACCGCCTATTTGCGGCTCCGTAACGTTATTGAGTGGAAATCCAATTCGAGCGAAGGTAACTCGTTTTATTTTTTGGACCCCGATGGGCACCGCCTGGAAGTGCACGTAGGCAATTTAGCTTCACGACTTGAACAATGCCGGCGCCATCCGTATTCGGGCATGGAGTTCTTTGACTGAATGCAAACAGACGCTCTTTCTACCAACGTGAATCGAGGACAGCCGCCGACTACACAAGCGTTGCTGTGGTGAGCGGGCTTGTCGAATCGTCGCACCGCCCGCTCACCACAAAAGCCACGGCGACCCGTGCCCAAAAAGACGATACGATCGCGCTCGCCCGCGAGGCTTACGCAATGCCGTAACCCACGAAGCTTCGATCCCATCAAGGAAGATAAAAACAATGAGAACGGCTTTCTGCGCCCTATTCCTGCTGTGCTTGACCGCTCCTACCTTCGCTGACGAACGCCCCATCGGTTTCAAAACCACCCTGCTGCCCGATACCCACAACCAGCGTCCACTTGAGTTGGCCGTCTGGTACCCCGCCACCACCACCGCTCAACCGCAGCTGATCGCCGACAATGCAGTCTTCATCGGCGCCCTCGCCGTGCCCGATGCGCCACAGGCCAGCGGTGAACATCCCCTGGTCGTGCTCTCCCACGGCTACGGCGGCAACTGGGGTAAACAGGTGTGGCTGGCCAGTGCGTTGGCCCATCAGGGTTATATCGTCGCGGCGGTCAATCACCCCGGCACCACCACCAAGGACCGCAGCCCGCAAGCCGCCGCGCAGTTATGGCAACGCCCGGCGGACCTGAGCCGGGCTATCGATGCGGTGTTGGCTCAGCCCGCCCAATTTGGCGCGGTAGCGAGCAAACAGATCGCCGCCGTGGGCCATTCCCTCGGCGGCTGGACCGTGCTGGCAATCGCCGGGGCGCGCTTCGATCCTGATCTCTTCGCCAGGGAGTGCAGCACCTACCCCAAGCTGGGCGGTTGCATCGGCTACCACGAGATGAACCCCTCCGCCACGCCAGCGGGCAAGGCCAGGCTGGCTGCTGATTTGAGGGACAAACGTGTCACCGCCATTGTGTCGTTGGACCTGGGCCTGTCGCGCGGCTTCACCGACGCCAGCCTCGCCGCCTTGCCAGTGCCGGCGCTGGTAATTGCGGGGGGTGTGCCAACGGAGGATATGACACCTGAATTGGAGTCCGCGGATATGGTCCGGCGGATGGCAAAAGCTTCGACGCAGTATGTGGAGATTGCCGACGCTACCCACTTCAGCTTCATGTCGATCTGCAAGCCAGGGGCGATTGCCTTGATTGAAGAGAGCTCGCCGGGGGATGGCATGATTTGCCAGGATGGCGAAGGGGCTCGGGCGCGAGGGGTAATTCAGCAGCAGATTGTGGGGATGATTACTGGGTTTTTGGGGCGACCAGACAACAATTAAAAGAAAGTGCTACCCAAGAAAAAATGCATCGAATACGATGCACTAAATCAGTTAAATCAAAAATGCACCGTATAGGATGCAAAAAATGAATAACTTGGGGACCCTTATTAAAAATCTGCGCAAGGCAGCCGGTCTTTCACAAAGCCAACTTGCGCAACGACACGGAATGAGCCGTGCAACTATTTCAGGCATCGAGAACAACACCATACCTGAAGTAGGGATTCGCAAGGTCGCAGCAATCCTTGAGGGTTTAGGGTATGAATTGACCGCGACACCCAAGCGCCGACGTAAGACGCTCGATGAACTGAAATCAGGAAATATCCATGACTAGGCAAAATGACAGGCTGTATATCGGTGCTGGAGGAGTGGATGCGGGAACGCTGGGGCGAAGCGAAGAAAACAAGCGCGACTCAGTATTTTCGTATCACGAAGCGGTAGCCGATAAGGATGCAGTCTCTCTGACCATGCCAGTACGCCTGGAAAGCTATAACTGGGAGTACGGGATTCATCCACTGTTCGAGATGAACATTCCCGAAGGGCATCTCAAAGATGAACTCGTCCGGCGTTTCAGCAAGTCGGTACGCGGTTTCGACGACTTTGCCTTACTGGGGATTGTCGGCCCACACCAGCTTGGTCGCATCAGCGTCTCCCACGACAGCGATGGCAAATCACTGCCTGAAATCAAACTCTCTGAGCTGTTGGTCTATGACGGGGCGAAAGATCTATTCGCTGACCTGATGAAAACTTATGCAGCCTACTCAGGTGTCTCTGGCGTTCAACCGAAGGTACTGGTGCGCGACGCTGACGAGACGGATCCTGACATTGCTCGTCTCACACACCGAGGTGCCACGCACTTGGTGAAGGCGTTCAACGACGCAGACTTTCCTCAACTGGCCGCCAATGAGTTTTTCTGCATGCGGGCGGCGTTTCATTGCGGTCTTGAAGTTCCCGAGTTTCAGCTTGGCCAACAAGGACAGTTGCTGGTCGTAAAACGGTTTGATATCGGTGAAAGCGCCTACCTCGGTTTCGAGGATATGTGCGTTTTGTCAGGCTGGGGAACTGCACGAAAATACGACGGTAGCTACCAAGGATGCGCGAAGCTGATCAAGGCTTATGTCTCACCTCGGCGCGTCACAAAGGCGCTGGAGGACTTTTTCATGATGGTTGCACTGTCTGCCGGCATCCAAAATGGTGACGCACACTTGAAAAACTTCGGCCTGCTGTATGAGGACTGTGGCGAGAATGCGGATATTCGGCTCGCACCCGCTTATGACCTCGTGACGACCACCGCCTACCAGGAGCAGGACATCATGGGCCTCTTGCTTGGCGGTTCAAAGGCTTGGCCCAAACGTAAGATGCTGGTCAAGTTCGGTCGCAGCTCATGCAATTTGACGGAGTCTCGTTGCAACGAATTGCTTGCAAGAGTGCACGGTGGAATGAGCCGCGCCATGGGGGAACTTTCCGATTATCGAATCGCCCATCACGAGTTTGACGCCGTGGGGGAAAAAATGACCTCCGCATGGGCGAAGGGGCTGGCGAGGAGTATTGAGCCGGAGTGATTGTGTTTGCTTGATAAAAGTTCTAGCGCAGTGCCGTCACATCGATAGCACTGATGATTACTATCGAACCACTCGCCTATAGGCTCACCACCCCCCGTTCCTATAATCGCCTCCCACGTCTTCCCCTGCGCCTGTCTTCAGGCGACCTCCCCTCTTGGAACCCATCACCATGCCAAGCGCGAGCCAGGCCTCCAGCGGCCTTCCCGAACATAATCAACAAAGCGTCAAGCAGCAGTGGCTGGCGATTCTTTCGGTTGCCGTGGGTGCCTTTGCCCTGGTGACCAGTGAATTCCTGCCGGTGGGCGTGCTCAACGACGTCGCCGCCGACCTCGGTATCAGTGCCGGCCACGCCGGTTTGATGGTGACGCTGCCCGGCATCATGGCGGCCCTCGCCGCACCGTTTCTGTCGGTGAGCATTGGCACCATGGATCGGCGGTATCTGCTGATCGGCCTGACGTTGATCATGATCATCGCCAACACGGTCGTGGCCTTCGCCAGCGACTTCAACCTGCTGCTGTTCGGCCGTGTGTTGCTGGGTATCAGCATCGGCGGTTTCTGGGCGACGGCGATTGCCCTCAGTGGCCGCCTGGCGCCCAAGGGTGTGGGCGTGGCGAAGGCCACTTCGATCATCATGATGGGCGTGACCCTGGCCACGGTACTCGGCGTGCCCGTCGGCACCTGGCTCAGTGGTTTGATGGGCTGGCGCATGACGTTCCTGGTGACGGCGCTGGTGGGCATTCCGGTGTTGTTGGCGCAGGTGTTCCTGCTGCCAAGGCTGACGCCAGAGAAGGCCATTCGCGTCAGTGATCTGCCTGCGTTGTTTATCAACCCGCAGGCGCGGGTCGGGTTGATCGCGGTGTTGCTGATCGGCTTGGCGCACTTTGCCGCGTACACCTATGTCGCGCCGTTCTTTAAGCACAGCTCCGGTTTTGATGGGCCGACCATTGGTTCGCTGCTGCTGTTGTATGGCGTCGCAGGGGTGATGGGCAATATTTTTGCCGGGTTCGCGGCTAACCGCAGCGTGCGCAATACCTTGCTGCTGGTGGCGCTGATGATCGGTACCAGCACCGCGCTGTTCCCGTATTTCGCCACCGGCATGACCGGCGCCGCGATGCTGATCGCGCTGTGGGGCTTTGCTTTTGGTGCGTTCCCGGCCTGCGCGAGTATCTGGATGTTCGTGGTGGCGCCCAAGGATGTCGAGCGCGGCATGCCACTGTTCGTGGCGTTGTTCCAGGTGATTATTGCCCTGGGCTCGTTCTTTGGCGGGCAGATCGTCGACCAGATGGGCAGCGCGGTGCTGCTGAGCCTGGCCACGGCGCTGGTGGGTTGCGGGTTTGTGACGGTGCTGGTGCTGGGCCGCAGCGTCAGCAACAGCTTGGCGGCACAACCTTGCTAGCCATTGGCTGCGGTTTTTAAGCTGGTATCATCCGGGCACGTTTAACCCAGGTAGAGCCCCATGAATCGCCAGAAAAAACTGCAGCAGTTGTTCAAGGCCAAGGCCAAAAAGGCCAGCGCCAAATTGGCGCCCAAGTCCAAGGACAAATACATCAGCAAGGCGGAGCGGGAAAAGCTGGCGGCTGAAGCCGATCAGGCGCCAGGCGTTTCCCCGCAGGACTGACTCAGCAGCCGCTCAGCGCCACCGGCCGGCGCTCGCCCGCAAAGAAAAACGGCCGCAGGCGCACGCCCACGCTGTTGCCGATAAACGCCGCCACCAACCACACCCAGCCATGCAGGCTGCCCGAAGCGATGCCGCTGAAGTACGCGCCGATGTTGCAGCCGTACGCCAGCCGCGAACCATAACCGAGCAGCAGGCCGCCGATCACCGCAGCGATCAGCGAGCGGGCCGGGATTTTCAGGCTGGGGGCGAAACGCCCAGCCAGCCCGGCAGCCAACAGCGCGCCGAGGACGATGCCGATGTCCATGACGCTGGTGATGTCTTCCCACACCGGCGCCGCCAGGGCCTTGGCATTGCCCGGCATCTGCCAGAACGCCCAGGCGCTTACGTCCACACCCAAACCACTCGCCACCTTGGCGCCCCACAGGGCGAAGGCCGAGGTGATGCCCCACGGCCGCCCGGCCAGTGCCAGGGTGGCGTAGTTGAGCAGCGCCAGACCAATCGCGCCCCACACCAGGGGCCACGGGCCGCGCAGGAAACGGCGCAGGCCTTGGTGTTCACTCTTCACGCCTTCTTCAAGCTGGCCATGACGGCGCTTTTCCAGGCGTACGGTGACGGTCGCGATGAGGGCGAACATCGCCAGGCTGGCGAGCAAGGCCGGCATTACGCCAAAGCTCTTGACGATGGACACCGCCGGGAACGCCGGCAGGGCGAACCACCAGTCCACATGGTGCGTGGCGATCAACGAGCCGCAGATAAAGAACAGCAGCGTCACCAGCATGCGCGCATTGCCGCCGCCCACGGTGAACAGCGTGCCCGAGGCACAGCCACCGCCCAACTGCATGCCGATGCCGAAGATAAACGCACCGAACACCACCGACACCCCGGCTGGCGCCACCAGCCCGACCACCGGTTGCCCGAACAAAGTGCCCGCTCCCAATGCCGGGAAGAACAGCAGCACCGCCAGCGCGAGCATCACCATCTGCGCGCGCAAGCCGGCGCCACGGCGCTCGTTGATAAAGACGCGCCAGGCAGAGGTGAAGCCGAAGGCCGCATGGTAGAGGGTCAGGCCCAGCGCGGCGCCGACTACCAGCAACAACACCTGGCGTGAGCCGACGCTGTTTTGCAGGAACAAGGCGCCGAGCACCAGGATGATAAAGGCTACCAGCGGCGCGACGGGTGTGCGTGCGGGGGTTATGGGAAGAGAAGTGCTCATCGGGATCTCAGTTCATTTGAAGAAGATGGAGTACGAGGCCGCAAAGTATAAACCCGCTCAATCAGCCGCGTCCCACCGACCCCGACACCGGAAGATTGCCCAGCAATTTAAGCCCGGTCGCCTTCACAAACGTGTCGTAATCCATCGGCCGCTGAATCCGCGTTTCAGCATTGGGCAACACATACGCCCAGGCCCGTTTGGACGACGCGTCGTACACCAACTTGAAGAGACGCGTCGGCACCCACACCTGGTTGTCGCCCATGGTGCTGTAGCCCGAATCAAACAACGGCCCGGTAAACACAAACACATCGCCACCGGCGCGCACGGCGAATTTGCGCACGTCGGCCTCGACTTTGCTCCAGATTTTGCGGTTGTTGGTGGGGTCCTGGGGCACCATGTTCGACAGCGCGAACGACTGGGCCATGGCCTTGGCGTCGGGTGCATCGGCGGCCGGGGATTGGTGACCACGGTCCATGGCCGGTTGCTGACCACGGTAGTCACTCAGCTCTGCGCGCGCGCCCTTGGGGATGCGCGGGTCGGCGTAGAAGTGGTTGGTGCGTTCTTCGCCTTTGGCGTCCTTAAGCTGGCTGGCGTTGAGGCGTTCGACCACCACCAGCGGGGTCTTGCTGGTTTGCGAATAGAGCACCGCAAAATGGTCGGAGCACAGCGCCAGGGGTTTCATGCTGGCGGGGATGGTGGCGGTCTTGATCGGTGTCGCGGCAGGGAAAATATCGGCGCAGCTGTCGAACGAAAGGCGTTGTTCCTGGCTGGAATAGAGGTCCATCGCACCACGGGCCTGCGCCCCGGTGGACAGCAGCAAAAGGGTCGAGAGCGCGGCTGCAATATTGCGTAAGTGCATGTTTTTAAATCTTTTCGTGAGGGTCAGGCGGGACCTATGGACCCTCACATTGCACTTTAGTGCCGACCCTGACGAATCGAATTCCACGCGGCCTCGGCCAGCGGCTCTCGATACGCCTGAGGGCTCTTTTTAACCTTGCCCGAAAGCCAGGCCCGTGAGTAGCTTTCTGCCGCGCCGATGATCAACGAGGGGATCAATTCGGCTGGCAAGTGGCCGAAATATTCCTGGCGACCCTCGGCGCTCATCCAGTCCTTCAATTGCTTGTTTCGCTGCTTGTTGCGCGACATCAGTTCGTCCTTGAACGGGCCGTTGGACACCGCAAAGCGGCTCTGAAAGACAAAGCGCGCCCAGTCCGGCTGTGCATCCACCCACTCCACGTAGCTGTACACCAACGCAACGATGCCCTCGTGTGCGGTGTTCGCCTCTTGCAGGTAGCGATCACGCAGGGCGGCCTGATCTTCAAGCGCGGCAAAAAACAGAGCGGCCACCAGCCCTTCCTTATTGCCGAAGTGGTGGTAGATAGCACCCACGCTGGTTTCGCAGCGTGCGCGGATGGTCTCGATATTGGTCGCTTCGATGCCCACGTCGTTAAAACACGCGAGCGCCTCGCGCAGGATGGTGCGCTTGAGGTCGCTGCGCCTGCCGGGGTAGGTGCGTTCGATCAGGTCGATGGAGTGCATGCAAAGAGGCGCCAAATAAAAAGAGTTTATAGGTTGATCGATCGGCTTGACACTCATGGAATTAACAGAATATTGTTCCGTTACAGAATATTATTCTGTTAACTGACCCTGAGGACACCCGATGAGCCAAGCACTGAGCATGTTCAATAGCGTAGGCCCCGCCGCATTCAGCACCCTGGCGTGCCAGATGGCGCCGTACTTCAGCACTATCACTCCCAATATCGCCGAGCTGCGCCCGAACTACGCGGTAGTCACCGTGCCGTTTCGCAAGGAAATCACAAACCACCTGGCCTCGGTACACGCGATAGCGCTGTGCAATGCCGCCGAACTGGCCGGCGGCATGATGACGGACGCCTCGATTCCAACAGGTGCTCGCTGGATTCCCAAAGGCATGACGGTGGAATACCTGGCCAAGGCGAAAACCGACATTCGCGCAGTGGCCGACGGCAGCGGTATCGATTGGCACACCGCAGGGGACAAGATTGTGCCGGTGGACATCTTCGATGAAGGCGACGTCAACGTGTTTACCGCGCGTATCACCATGAACGTGAAGCTGGCTTAGGCCCGGCTCAATGTCCCACTGCTGCGGGCCCATCGGCAGACCGCTTACCCGGTTTGAACCCATGGACCCGCGCCGTCCACGCAATGCACAGTGCCACGGCCACCAACCCCAGCATCGCCCACGGAAACGACCCCACACCCCACGTGTCCAGCAGCACCCCGCCCACTACGCCGCTGCCGGCAATCGCGCTGTTCCACGCCACCACATTCAACGACAACGCCACATCCGCGCCCTCGCCCGCCGCATCCGCCAGGGCGGTTTGCAGCAAGGTCGCGGCGCCGCCGAAGCTCAGGCCCCACACCGCCACGCCGCAGTAGATCACCTCAGCCATTGAGCCCAGCCAGCCGAACACCACGCAGACCAGCGCAAAGGCCGCCAGGCTCACCAGCACGGTCTTGCGCAGCAACGGCTCGACCAGCCTGGCCGTGATCCAGATCCCCGCCAACGCGGCACTACCGAACACCAGCAGGACCAGGTCGACGCGCTCCGCCAGCCCCGCCGACGCCACGAAGGGGGCGATGTAGGTGTACAGAATGTTGTGCGCCAGCATCCAACTGATCACCACCGCCAGCACCGGGCGCACGCCTGGCGTGGTCAGCACTTGGCCCAGTGACAGACGCTGGTGTGCGGGTTGCGGCGCATAGTCCGGCACTTTCACCAACACCCAGACGATCAACACCACGGTGAGCCCCGACATCAGCCCGAAGGCGGTGCGCCATCCCACCAGCCCGCCAAGCCAGGTACCCAGCGGTACACCCAGCGACAGCGCAATCGGCGTGCCGACCATGGCCAGTGCCAGCGCCCTGCCCTGTTGATGAGGCGCGACCATGCGCCTGGCATAACCGGCGAGCAGGCTCCAGGCCAACCCCGCCGCGACTCCGGCGAAGAAACGCGCGACCAGGGTCACGCCGTAGTGAGATGACAACGCGGTGATCGAGTTGAACAGCAGGAAACCGACGATGGTCAGCAGCAACACATTGCGCCGACGCCAGCCACGGGTAGCGATGGTCATGGGAATCACCGCCAGCACCGATCCCAATGCATAGGCCGTGACCATCTGCCCGGCCATGGACGGCGAAATCGCCAACCCTTCGCTGATCAACGGCAACAGGCCGGCGGGCAGGGTTTCGGTGACGATGCAGATGAAGCCAGTCATGGCCAGGGCGAGCAAGGCGCCAATGGGCAGGCGTTCGGACGAGGCCGATAAAGTGAGTGAAGGCGTCACGGGAAGCTCCTTGGAAACAGACTTAAATACTGATCGATATAAATGTTGCAGGCGACCGGCGCACGTTGTCAACGACTTATGTATCGACTAGTATTTATCTCGCTTTCCACCGGAGTCTTCATATGGCACAAATGGGCCGCCCGCGTAATTTCGACCGTGCACAGGCTGTGGACCAGGCCCTGCACCTGTTCTGGCAGCACGGATACGACGCCACCTCTCTCGCTCAGCTCAAGGCGGGCCTGGGCGGCGGCATCTCCGCGCCAAGCTTTTACGCCGCGTTCGGCTCCAAAGAAGCCTTGTTCGACGAATGCGTGCAGCGCTACCTGACAACCTACGCCCAAGTCACCGAATGCTTGTGGGATGAAACCCTGCAACCGCGTCAGGCGATCGAGACCGCGTTGCGCCAGTCGGCGCGCATGCAGTGTGAAGACGGTCATCCCAAAGGCTGCATGGTGGCGCTGGGCGTGATGAGCGCGCCAAGCCCGGAGAACGCACGGGTGGCAGATGGCTTGACCCAATCGCGGTTGCGCACACGGGCCGGGATCGTGGCGTGTGTAGAGCGGGCGGTGCGCCTGGGGCAATTGCCGGCGCATACCCAACCGGTGGTGATGGCGACGGTGTTTGACAGTTTCCTGCAGGGGGTGTCGATCCTGGCACGCGATGGGATGGCGCATTCAGCCATCGATGCGGCGATCAGCCAGCTCATGCTGACATGGGATGTCGCCGCGTCTGTCACGTCCCCGTTATCCAAACCGAAGGCTTAAATACACAATCACTGCTGGCCACACTTGCTTTCGCTGATGGCACACCGCTAATCTTGCGAATAATTCTTATCCGCAGACGTAACCTTCCATGTCGGCCAGCGACCTTCCCTTGAACCAGGCCCTCCATGTGCTCTACACCGAGCACCATGGCTGGTTGTTCGGCTGGCTGCGAAAAAAACTCGGTTGCCCGCAGAACGCTGCGGACCTTTCCCATGACACCTTTGTACGCATCCTTACGTCCCGGGACGCCCTCGGCGCCCTGCGTGAACCGCGGGCGTTCCTCACGACCACCGCACGCCACCTGATCATCGACCGGGCGCGCCGCCGTCAGCTGGAAGACGCCTACCTGCGCGAACTGGCGCTGACCATCGAGATGATGGAGCAATGCCAGCAGTCGCCGGAACAGATCCTGGTCACCCTTGAAGCGCTGGAGCAGATCGCCTTTGTCCTCGACGGCCTGGCCCTGAATGCCCGACAGGCGTTCCTGCTGTACTTCCTCGAAGGCCTGCGCCAACGCGACATCGCCAGCCGCCTGGGGATTTCCGAGCGCATGGTGCGCAAGCACCTGATGAATGCCCTGCTGCACTGCAACCACGCGCTGGACGTATGAGCGCCGACCTCGACCAACAGGCCGCCAACTGGGTGATTCGCCTGAATGAAGGCAACCTCAGCGAGCGCGAGCAGCAGCAATTCGACCGCTGGAAGACCGCCGACCCACAGCACGCGGCGGCCTTTGAGCGCTTGCAGGGGTTTGTCGGGCGCTTGCAGGCCCTGCGCCCGCAACAGGCACCGGTGCAAGCCGCACTGGAAGCGGCCCGGGTACGCCGGCGCAACCCGGCCGGCCGCGTCCTGCTGGGCTTGCTGATGGCGTTGCCGGTGGCCCTGGCGTTGCGGGCGTATCCGCCCAGTTACCTGCTGGCCGACCAACGCACCGCCCCGGCGCACTGGCAGCGGATCAACCTGGAGGACGGGTCGCAACTGACCCTCAGCGGCAACAGCGCCGTGGACCTGACGTTCAACGGCCAGCAACGCCAGGTGCGCTTGCTGCGCGGCGAAATACTGGTGCAGGTGGCCCACGATGCCACGCGGCCATTCACCGTGGTGACTGACGATGGCCAGATGCGCGCCCTAGGCACGCGTTTCACGGTCAGGCGCGAAACGCCGGGCACGCTGCTGACCATGCTCGAGTCGACCGTCGCCGCCACCGATGCCGGTCAGCACACTGCCGTGAACGTCAGTGCCGGCGAACAGGCGCGCATTACGCCGGACGCGGTGATGCTGCTGGGCAAGGTCGATCCCCGCGTCACGAACGACGCCTGGCAACACCACCAGTTGGTGGTACAGGACCGGCCGTTGCCGGAAGTACTGGATGAATTGGCACGCCAGTACGGCGGCCATGTGCAGTTCAATCGCGAGCAATTGGCCGACCTTCGCGTCTCTGCCGTGTTGCCGCTGGATAACCCGCGTCGCGCCCTGCAATTGATTGCCGATGGCCTGCCGGTGCGCATCCGCTCGTTCAGTCCGCTGTGGTTGCAGATCGAACGTCACGAAAAATAGTTACGCGTGCCGGGTTCCGCTTTTCAGCACTGCCCCGTCAAGGAAGAAAGCACCTCAATAACAGGAACTCTTCCATGCCGCGCCACCTCAAGCGTTCACCCTTGCCTCTCGCCCTGGCGATCAACCTGGCCAGCCTTACCGCACTGAGCCTGGGCCTGTGCAGCCCGGTGGCCGCACAAGAGGCGGCGCGGTATGCCATCGCCGCCGGCCCGCTGGGCCCGGCACTGAACCTGTTCGCCCAGCAGGCCCATGTGGCGTTGCTGTTCGACAGCACGACCGTCGCCGGTTTGAGCACCGCGGGTTTGCAAGGCGATTTCCCGATCAACCAGGGCTTTGCCCAGTTGCTGCGCGGCAGTGGCTTGCAAGCGGTGCAAGGTGCCAACGGGTACGTGCTGGTGCCAGTCAACACCGGCGGCGCCCTGGAATTGGGGCCGACCTCGATCACCGGTTTGAGCGAAGAAAGCAGCACCGAGCACGTCAAGGGCTACGTGGCCACGCGCAACCTCAGCGCGACCAAGACCGACACACCGATCATCGAAACCCCGCAATCGCTGTCGGTGGTCACCAGCGACGAGATCCGCGACCGGCAATCGGAAACCCTGTCGCAAACCCTCGACCTGACGCCGGGTTTCACCAGCCAACCCACCAGTTTCAACCGCACCTCGGACCGCTTTCGCATCCGCGGTTTCGATGTGGAATCCGCCACCGGTGGTTCCCTGCGCGATGGCCTGCGCCTGCAAAACAACTCCTACGATGGCGTGCAGGAACCCTATGGCCTGGAACGCGCCGAAGTGATTCGCGGCGCGGCGTCGGTGCTGTACGGGCAACTGTCGCCGGGCGGCCTGATAAATACCGTGAGCAAACGCCCGAGCCAGACGCCTTACCATGAGGTCAACCTGCAAGCCGGGCAGAACAACCGCAAGCAACTGTCCGCCGACTTCACCGGCCCCCTGGGCGACAGCGACACCTTGAGCTACCGCCTGACCCTGCTCGACCGCAAGAGCGACACCGCCGCCGACCATATCCAGAACGATAAGGTATACGTCGCCCCGGCCCTGACCTGGCGGCCGAATGACGACACCTCGCTGACCTTGCTGTCGTTCTACCAGAAGACCGAAACCGGCTTCTCCGCGCCCCTGCCCTATCAATTGACCAAAGGTGTGGGCAGCGGCAATTTCCAGATCGGCCGCCACGACTTTATCGGCGAACCGGACTACGACGAGATGAACGGCGGGATGTCGGCGCTGGGCTACGAATTCGAGCACCGCTTCGATGAGCACACGCGCATCAGCCATAAGCTGCGGTACTACCAATCGGATGTGACCTGGCGCTACCTGCAGGTCAACACCTCCGGCACCAACATCGCCACTGCGCAGACCTCCGGCCTGCTGCGTCGCCAGTACAGCGACCGTGAAGAACGCTCACGGGGCCTGGGCAGCGACACCCACATCGAAAGCAAATGGCAGTTCGGCGACTGGCAGCACACCTTCCTGCTGGGCCTTGATGGGTATGACACCAGCTACGACTCCCATAACTTCCGGGGCACTGCACAACCGCTGAACCTGGCGACCTACCAATATGGCCAGCCGGTGGTGGTGAATAAAAACCCCGCGACCGACCGTGGCTCGCAAATCGACACGCTGCAAAAAGGCATCTATTTCCAGGACCAGATCAAGTTCGACGAGCGTTGGATTCTGCTGCTCGGTGGCCGTCATGATTGGGCGGACCAGCACACCGAACTGTTCCGCAATGGCGACGACAGTGGCAAAAGCAATGAAGCCACCACCTGGCGTGCGGGCCTGGTGTACAAGGCCGACAATGGCCTGGCGCCCTACATCAGCTACAGCGAATCGTTCTTCCCGGTGGCCGGCACCAACAAGGCGGGTCAAAGCTTTGTACCCACCCAGGGCAAGCAGTATGAAATCGGTATCCGCTATCAGCCCGAGGGCAGCGCCACGCTGCTGAGTGCGGCGGTGTACCAGTTGGAACAGCGCAACGTATTGAGCCAGGACCGCACCGATATCAATTTCTCGGTCCAGGTCGGCGAGGTGCGCTCCCGAGGCTTCGAATTGGAAGCCAAGAGCGAGGTCACCCCCAACCTCAGTCTGATCGCGTCCTATGCCTACATCGACGCACGCATCACCAAAAGCGATATCGCCAGCGAAGTCGGCCAGCGCAGCGAAGACACGCCCTATCACCAGGCCGCGCTCTGGGCCGATTACCGCCTGGCCGCGCTGGGGGTGCCGCAACTGCGCATCGGCGGCGGCGCTCGTTACAAGGGCACCACGCAGGCATCCGGCGTACCGTCTTCGATGCCGGCTTACACGCTGTACGACGCCCGCGCCAGTTACGAGATCGACCCCAATTGGGAAGTCGCGCTTAACGCCAATAACGTCACCAATAAGCGCTACACCTACTGCGAGTTTGCGATTTGCCGCTATGGCGATGAGCGGCAACTGGTCAGTTCGGTGACCTACCGCTGGTAACGGCCGCTAGAACAACAACCGCGAAAAATTGCAGCACGCCCGGGCCATCCGCGCCACGTCCTGGTTCAAGCCAAATTGCCGATCCGCGCGGTGCAGCGCCACGTACTGCACACTCGGCAATTCCGGCTGCGTGACCAACGCACGCAAGGCACCCTGCTCGATCAAGTGCGACAAGCACGCCTTGGGCAGGTAGCTCACCCCAATTCCCGACAACGCCAGCCCCACCTGCACCAGCAGGTTGTGGCTGGTGAGCGTGCGCGGCATCTGCACGTTGTGCGCAGCCAGCCAGCGCTCGTAGATCAGGCCGGTGCCCGACTGTGAACCTTGGGTCAGTACGGTGTAGCCCGCCAGGGTATCGAGGCTGACCGGGTCAGGATCAGGAATCAGGCCAGGCGCGCAGATCCAGGCGTTTTCCACGCTTTGCAACGATGTGCTGTGGAAACGCGGATCACTGTAGACGTCCGGCACGATCACCAGATCAAGCTGGTCGCTTTCCAGTTTGCGGAACAGCTCGCTGCTCAGCTCCACCGAGGGTTCCAGCTGCACTTTGGGGTAGGCCTGGCGCAGGGCTTCCACCAACGCCGGCAACCAGGTCAGCGCGGTGAGCTCAGTGACGCCCAGGCGAAACCGGCGCACCAGCACTTCGCGGGCACTCACGCGTTCGAGCAATTGGTCGCGGCTTTTGAGCAGGTCGCGGGCGTAGTCGAGCAGTTCACCGCCCTTTTCCGTGAGCCGGGCATTGCGCTTGCTGCGGTCGAAAATCTCCACGTCGAAGGTGTCTTCCAGCTCCTGGATACGCTTGGAGATGGCCGACTGGGACATGTTGAGCTTGTTGGCCGCCGCTTCAAAACTGCCGAGTTCAGCGATCCAGTACAGCGCGTCGATTTGCTTGAAGGTGATCATGGCGAGCCATTCATGCGAAAAAGCGATGCTAGCACATCATAAAATATCGCTAAAACTCTTCGTTAAGCCCTCCTAAGATCCAGACATAGCCCGTCGCTATCCAAACGATTCTGGAGATTTGCCATGTCCTTGCCCGGTTCACGCATCCTTCCCAACGCGCCCATGGCTCCGGCCGAACTGGTCGAGGCATTTGCCCAGGTGGTCACCCCGCATATCAGCGATAACCTCGGCCGCCATATCGGCGCCCGTGGCCTGACGCGCTACAACCGCAGCGGCAAGCTGGTGGGCACGGCGATCACCGTCAAGACCCGCCCCGGTGACAACCTGCTGATCTACAAGGCCATGAGCCTGCTGCAACCGGGTCACGTGCTGGTGGTGGACGGCCAGGGCGACACCAACAACGCGGTGATCGGTGAGCTGGTCAAGCTCTATGCCCAGCAGCGCGGTTGCGTGGGCTTTGTGATCGACGGTGCGATCCGCGATGTCGCCAGCTTTGAGGACACGCCGTGTTATGCCCGCGCCGTGGTGCACACCGGCCCGTATAAAACCGGCCCTGGCGAGGTGAATGTGCCGGTGTCCATCGGCGGCATGCTGATCAACCCCGGCGACCTGCTGGTGGGCGATGAAGACGGCCTGGTTGCATTCTCCCAGGCCGACGCTGCCGAAGTGCTGCGCCGCGCTGCGCAACATGCCGCGCATGAAGAAGCGGTCAAGGCCGAGATCGCCAGCGGTGCGGTGCGCCAGAGCTGGATCGATAAGGTGCTGGATCAAGCAGGCCTGGCGCAATGAAGGACGCGGCCATGAGTTTTTTGTCTGACCGTGTGCTGGGCATCGCGCCATCCCCCAGCATCGCCGCCAATGCCTTGGTCACCGAGTTGCGCGCCCAGGGCCGGGACATCGTCAACTTCACCGTGGGCGAACCGGACTTCGACACCCCGGCCCATATCCTTGAAGCCGCCAGCCTGGCGATGCACAGTGGCGACACACATTACACGCCCACCAGCGGCACCCTGGCCCTGCGCAAGGCCATTTGCCTGAAGCTCGCCCGGGACAATGACCTGGCTTATGGCCTGGACGAAGTGGTCGCCGGCTGCGGCGGCAAACACATCATCTATCACGCGCTGGCCGCCACGTTGAATCGCGGCGATGAAGTCATCGTGCACACGCCCTACTGGGTGTCGTACCCGGACATCGCACGGCTTAACGATGCGACGCCAGTGATCATCCCCGGCGACGAAAGCCTGGGTTTCAAACTGTCGCCCGAGGCGCTGGAACACGCGATCACCCCGCGCACCAAATGGGTGATCCTCAACAGCCCGAACAACCCCAGCGGCGCGGTGTACGGCGAAGCCGAGCTGCTGGCCCTGGCCCAGGTTCTGCGTCGTCATCCCCATGTACTGGTCATGGCCGATGAGATCTACGAGCACTTCGTCTACGGCGACGCCCGGCATGTGCCGCTGACACGTTTGGCGCCGGACCTCAAGTCGCGCACGCTGATCGTCAATGGCGCCTCCAAGGGCTATGCCATGACCGGCTGGCGATTGGGCTTTGGCGCAGGGCCGGCCTGGTTGATCGCGGCCATTGCCAAGTTGCTGTCGCAAACCACCACTTGCCCCAGCTCCCTGAGCCAGGCGGCGGCAGTGGCGGCGTTTGCCGGTGACCAGGCGCCTATCGCCAGGATGCGGGAGGAATATCAACACCGCCGTGCACGCATGTTGACGCTGCTGGAGGGCATACCCGGCCTGGGTTTTACCCCGCCGGACGGTGCGTTTTATGTGTTCGCCAATGTAAGCGGGCTGATAGGCAAGCTCACCGCGCAAGGTGATCGCCTGCAGAGCGACACTCAACTGGTGGACTACCTGCTGCGCGACTACGGCCTGGCCACGGTCAGCGGCGCGGCCTACGGCATGTCGCCGTATGTACGCCTGTCGTTTGCCAGTTCGCTGGACGTGATTGAAGAAGGTTGCCGCCGTCTCAAAGACGCATGCCACGACTTGCGCTGACGGCCTTCGCAACACCCGGTGGCCAGCGGACGGCCGCCTTTTTGACTGCCTAGAACAACAACTTAAAATCATTGATCAAATGAGGCATTCCCATGCACACGCCCCGTATCGCGCTGGTCTGGCAAATCATGATCGGCTTGCTCGCCGGCATTGCCATCGGTGCCCTGTTGCACCGCTTTCCCGAGTCACGGCCGTGGCTGGTGGACAATATTCTGCAACCGGCAGGCGATATCTTTATCAAGTTGATGAAGATGATCGTGGTACCTATCGTGTTTTCCTGCATGGTCGTCGGCATCGCCGGACAGGGTGACGGCAAGTCCCTGGGCCGTATCGGGGTCAAATCCCTGAGCTATTTCTTCTGCATCACCACGCTGGCAATCATTATTGGCCTGGTCATGGGCAATCTGCTCAAACCCGGCGCCGGGACAGAACTGTCCAGCCTGCACGCCACCACTATCACCCTGCCCACCAGCAACGGCGCAGGCCATAGCCTGGGGCAGATCATCGTCGGCATCATCCCCGATAATGTGATCAACGCCATGGCCCAGGGCAGCCTGTTGTCGGTGTTGTTTTTTGCGGTGATGTTCGGCCTCGGTGTCGCGCGTTTGCCCGCCGAACGCAAAGACCCGGTCATCGCGCTGCTGCGCGGGGTCAGCGATGCGATGTTCAAGGTCACCTCGATGATCATGGCCTACTCGCCCATCGGCGTGTTCGGCATGATCGCCGTGACCGTGGCCAACTTCGGCTTCAGCTCACTGGTGCCACTGGCCAAGCTGATCATGGTCAGTTATGTGGCCATCGCCTTCTTCGTGCTGGTGGTGCTCAACCTGGTGGCGCGGGTGTGCGGGATCAACCTGTTCGCCTTGATGCGCCATATCAAGGACGAACTGGTACTGGCTTTCTCCACCGCCAGCTCGGCGGCGGTGATGCCGCAATTGATGAAGAAGCTTGAAACCTACGGCGTACCGCCATCGCTGGTGAGCTTTGTGGTGCCGGTGGGCTACTCGTTCAACCTCGACGGTGCGTCGCTGTTTCTCGGGATCGGCACCTTGTTTGTCGCGCAGTTGTACGGCATCGACCTGAGCCTGGGTGATCAGGCGCTGTTGGTGGTGACCATGGTGCTGACCTCCAAGGGCGCTGCCGGTGTGCCGGGGTTTATGTTCGTGATTCTCTCCGCCACCCTGGCGAGCGCTGGTTTGCCGTTGGAAGGGATTGCGTTTATTGCCGGGGTGTATCGGTTGATGGAGATGCCGACCACGGCGCTGAATGTGCTGGGCAATGCGTTGGCGCCATTGGTGATTGCCAAGTGGGAGGGGCGTGAAGCATCGGCTGCACAAGCGCCGGGCGGGCGCAACATCCCCACGCAGTAACGCGGCCCCAACGAATAAAGGCGCTCCGAAGAGCGCCTTTATTCATTCCAGCCTTACTGCTCGCTGATGGATTTCACCTCAGCCTTGGCCGCACCGCTAATTGCAATGCGCTTGGGTTTCGCTTCCTCCGGAACCACCCGCAACAGGTCAATGCTCAGCAACCCGTTGGCGAGTTGCGCGCCCTGCACTTCAATGTGGTCAACCAGGCGGAACGACAACCGGAACGCACGCTGGGCGATGCCCTGGTGCAGGTAAGTAATGCCCTCATCGTGTTCACGCTTGCCACCGGCGACGGTCAACACGCCTTTTTCCACCTGGATCTCCAGGTCATCCTCCACCAGTCCTGCGGCCGCGATGACGATCCGGTAATGATCATCGCCGTGCTTTTCGACGTTGTGAGGTGGATAGGTGGTACCGGCCTCGCTGCGAAGCGCCGATTCAAAAAGGTCGTTGAACCGGTCAAAACCAACGGAATGACGGAACAGTGGGGCCAACGAGAGAGTAGTAGCCATTGCGAAATCTCCTGAGTTTTCTCCAAGTGATTTGATCCGCGACCCGCATTCGGCATCGCGTAAACCCTAAGTAGGATCAGGGGGAAAAATTTCAAGCGGGACCCACAAAAAATTTTATTCGTGACGATGGGAGGGGTCGATACCCCGAGCTGGAACAATTCATGAAAGGCACATAGCGAAACAGCAATTGCGGGCTGGACTGACGGGCACACGGCGCCTTACCAAATCTCAGAATCGTAGGATTGGAGCCGCATTCATGCAGGTCACGCTGCGCGCTTTGATCACCCCGGAGAAATCCAAGGCAAAAAAAAGCCTGCATCGCTGCATGCTTTTCCTATCTGGCTCCACGACCTGGACTCGAACCAGGGACCCAATGATTAACAGTCATTTGCTCTACCAACTGAGCTATCGCGGAATGCGCCGTATGTTACTGATTGAAAAGGAGAAGTCAAGCTTTCCCTGACAATCCGGGCGATTAATCCGGATGGCCGGTTGAACGCTGCGACTCCTTGGCCAACTCCAACCAAGCCCGGGCAGCGGGTGGGAGGTGGGCGCTGGCGCGCCAGGCCAGGGCGATGTGCCAGTCGGTATGGGGTTCGTCCAAAGGGATCAGGGCGATGCCGGGGTGTTGGTGCTTATGCGCCAGCATGCGCGGCAGGAAGGCCGCACCGAGGCCTGCGGATACGAGGTCGACAATGAAGTCGATCTGGCCGCTGCGTGCCGCCACACGGGGTTGCACGCCTTTACGCTCACAAGCGGCGAGGATTTTGGCGTTAAGGGCGAAGCCGGCTTCGAACAGGATAAATGGCGAATCGGCCAGGTCGCTGAAATCGATCCGTTTGCGCTGGGCCAAGGGGTGGCTGATCGGCAGGACAGCCATCAGCGGTTCGTTACGTACGGGTTGGTAGTCGAACCCTTCGTCGATGGGCAACAGGAGAGCAGCCAGGTCGACCTCGCCCGCATCCAGGCACTCGCGCAGTCGTTTACTCCCGTACTCGGTGAGTTCGATGTCGATGTCCGGGTAACGGCTGCGATAGGTGGCGAACATCGTCGCAAACAGCACGCCGCAACCCACCGGCGGCAGGCCGATGCGCAATACGCCACGCTTGAGGCCACGCAGGTCGTTGATCTCGGCCACCAGGTCCTTATGTTCGGCGAGCAGGACCAGGGCGCGGCTGTAGGCGATCTCGCCAGCGGCGGTGAGTTCGTTGCGGTGACCGAGGCGGTTGAGCAGTGGCATGCCCAATTCATCTTCCAGGGTTTTGATCGCCTTGCTCACGCTCGACTGGGTCAACGACACCACGTCGGCGGCTTGGGAGAAACCGCCTTGGCGCACCACTTCGACAAAGGCACGCAGTGTTCTCAGGTTCATCAGTATTCCTTTTTCGACTGACTACTAGCGATAAAAGTTGTTTTTATCATGACAGAAGTTTGCCTATCTTGGAGGCACCTTGCCTTGCCGAGATTCCGTGCATGATCATTTCGTCCGCCTCTGACTACCGCGCAGCCGCTAAACGCAAGCTGCCGCGCTTCCTGTTCGACTATATCGACGGCGGCGCCTACGCCGAGCACACGATGCGGGCAAACAGTTCGGACCTGGCCGAGATCAGCCTGCGCCAGCGCATCCTGCGCAATGTCGACAACCTGAGCCTCAAGACCACGCTGTTCGGCCAGACGCTGGACATGCCGGTGATCCTCAGCCCCGTAGGCCTGACCGGCATGTATGCGCGGCGCGGCGAAGTGCAGGCGGCGAAGGCGGCGGCCAACAAGGGCATCCCGTTCTGCTTGTCGACGGTGTCGGTGTGCCCGATCGAAGAGGTGGCCTCCCAGAGCCCGCAGTCGATCTGGTTCCAGCTGTATGTGCTCAAGGACCGCGGCTTTATGCGCAATGCGCTGGAGCGCGCGCAGGCGGCCGGGGTCACCACGCTGGTGTTCACCGTGGACATGCCGACGCCGGGCGCACGCTACCGCGACGCTCACTCGGGCATGTCCGGGCCGTTCGCGGCGCAGCGGCGCATGCTGCAGGCCGTCACCAAGCCGCAATGGGCCTTCGATGTGGGCTTGATGGGCCGGCCCCATGACCTGGGCAATATCTCCAAGTACCTCGGCAAACCCACTCACCTGGAGGACTACATTGGCTGGCTGGCCAACAATTTCGACCCCTCCATCAGTTGGAAAGACCTGGAGTGGATCCGCGAATTCTGGAAGGGTCCGATGATTATCAAGGGCATTCTCGATCCTCAGGACGCCAGGGACGCCGTGAGTTTCGGCGCCGATGCCATCGTGGTTTCCAACCATGGCGGCCGCCAGCTGGACGGCGTGCTGTCCACCGCCAAAGCGTTGCCACCGATTGCCGAAGCCGTGGGCGATGACTTGACGGTGCTCGTGGACTCCGGCATCCGCTCCGGGCTCGACGTGGTGCGCATGTTGGCCCTGGGCGCCAAGGCCTGCCTGCTGGGGCGCGCCACCGCTTACGCATTGGCGGCGGACGGGCAGCAGGGGGTGGAGAACCTGTTGGATATCTTTGCCAAGGAAATGCGCGTGGCGATGACGCTGACCGGCGTCACGTCGATTGACCAGATTGACCACTCCACTTTGGTCCCATCAGCCAAATAACTGACGTCATGCGCCAACAGCCGTTTTCCGCTTAGAAAGCGGCCTTTGATTTATAAGGATTTTTATTAAAGTAAACGAAGTGGCATGAATCTAGCTCTAACCACCTTCAAGCAGGTCAAGCGATGACAAGACGTGCGGCGGTGCCCAGGGGTTATAACCCTCTGCAAAGCGGTCTAGACTGTTACCCATGTTTTACGGAACTGAAGGAACAGTTAGACGCTTGACACTCGCCACTCTCATCGAGCCTGTAAGACAGCTAAGTGCTTAGAGGCCGATCGCTTATGAAAACACCTACCCAGACCAACGCAATTGACTTTGACAGCGCTAAATTGCAACGCCTGGGCTTTGGTCAGCCATCGATCCTGCCCCACCGCCCGACGACCGTCGCGCAACTTCGCCAGCAACTGGGCATGCTGTTGCAGACCAGCCTGGAGCCGGAGCGCATCCTGGCTGTGTTCTTCCGTGAGATCCAGCGCCTGGTGCCCCTCGACGCCCTGCACTACCGGCACCAAGCCAGTGACCTGCGCCTGGAATTCGGCCAGCGCGGCCACCACTCGGTGAGCTATAGCCTCAGCCATGAAGGCGAACACTTGGGTGAGCTGATTTTCCGTCGCAACCAGCGCCTGGCCGAAGACGAACTCGGCCAACTCGAATCCCTGCTGGCCACCCTGCTGTATCCGATGCGCAACGCCCTGCTCTACCGCGCCGCGACCCGCAGCGCCCTGCGTGACCCATTGACCGATACGGGCAACCGTATTGCCATGGACCAGACCCTGCAGCGGGAAATCGACATGGCGCGCCGGCACCTGAACCCGTTGTCCTTGCTGATGCTGGACATCGACCACTTCAAGGTAATCAACGACACCCACGGCCACGCCGCCGGCGATAGCGTACTGCGCAGCGTCGCGTCGGCCATCAAGGGCCAGTTGCGGAACGTGGACATGGTGTTTCGGTTTGGCGGGGAAGAGTTTCTGATCCTGCTGTCCAACACGGGCCGGGACGCGTCCGCGATGGTCGGCGAACGGCTGCGCCAAGCGGCACAGGCCCAGGATTACTGGGTCGATGGCACACGGATTGAGTTGACGGTGAGCCTCGGCTGTTCGACCTTGCTGGCCGCCGAGTCGGCCGAGAGCCTGTTGCGCCGGGCGGACAATGCCTTGTACGTGGCCAAGCGCGAAGGCCGTAATCGCCTGGCAATGGCGGGGTAAAACCCCCCGCCATCGCCGTTACCTCATGCCTCGCTGGCGACGCGCAGCGGGCGTTCACGCACGACGCTGGCCGGCTTGTCCATTTCCAGGCGCATGCAGCTTTCCAGGAACAGGTACATATAGTCGTAGCTCTTGCACACGGCCTGGCGCAGCTCTGTCTGCAGAGCCCTGGTCGGGTTCATCCCGGCCAGGGTGCAGATGATTTCCAGGGCTTCCCAGGGGTGGGCATCGTCGTACTGGGCGTGCATCTTCAGCCATTTCATCGCACGCTTGCGGTCTTCCTCGGGGAAAGCCGCCGCATACACACCCGTGGAACACACCACGGCCGACCATTCCCCTGTCGCACCCTCGATGGCGTAGTTGGTCGCGGCTACGGCTACGATCAACGAATCCGAGGAGCTGGTGTGCCAGCACCAGTGACTCAGTGCGTGCAACTCAGGCGGCACGTTCTGGGCCTGCAACTCCTCGAGGCTGACGCCATGGGCGCGGGCCCAGTGCACCCAATAGTCGGCGTGGTTCAGCTCCACACGGATATTGCGCATCAGCCAGCGTCGCGCCATGTCCTCGCCGGGATGGCGGGCAAATTTGGTCTTGGTGAGGTTCTGTGCCATGTACAAGGCAAACTGTTCCACCACGGGCCAGCCACCGATCAGGTAGTGACGCATGGTCTTGGCGCTGAGCGTGTTGTCACGCATGCGTTGGTACAGTTCGTGCTCGACAACTCGGCGCTTGCTCTGGCTACAGTCCTGGATCAATTGCTGAGCCCAGACGGGGTAACTTGAGGCTTCCATAAGCGGGCCGGTTCTGTTGAAGGTGTCGATCACTGTTAAGGCTCCTTTTTAAGTGTGATTTACAGACCAGCAAATGTTTCAGCGGAATGTGCCGGGCGCCCTGAACAACAGAGGCTGCGGCCGCACAGGTCGACACTGCAAGCTATCAAAGGTAAACAATTGCGGTCGTTCAATCAGGTAGCCCTGAGCGTAATCCACACCAATATCGAGCAATGCCTGTTCGATTTGCGGCGTTTCAACAAATTCGGCAATTGTGCGCTTACCCATGACGTGGCCGATGTGATTGATCACTTCGACCATTGCGCGGTTAATCGGGTCGTCCAGCATATCCTTTACGAAACTTCCATCGATCTTCAGGAAGTCTACAGGTAAATGTTTCAGATACGCGAACGAGGACATTCCGGCGCAAAAGTCATCCAGGGAAAAGTGGCAACCTAAGGCTTTGAGTTCATTAATAAAGCGAATAGCACTGCCTAGATTGGCAATGGCGCTGGTTTCAGTTATTTCAAAACAAATCATTTCTGGCGGAATGCTGTAACTCTCGAATTTCTCACGCAAAAACCCGAGAAAATCATCATCGCCAATGGTTATTCCTGACAGATTGATCGCACACATGGCCATAGGTCGGCCCGGACGCTCGTGCATGCAACGGGCGATGATCCTGAACACGTTCTCCACCACCCAACGATCCAGCGACGTCATCAACCCGTAACGCTCGGCGGCCGGGATAAAGCTGTCAGGCAGGATGATCCGACCCGCCTCATCATGCAGGCGCAGCAGGATTTCAATATGCCCGTTGCCGGCATCCGTATTTCCCAACGGCGAGATTTCCTGGGCGTACAGGCAGAACCGGTTCTCTTCCAGCGCCATGTGCAGCCGTTGCACCCAGGCCATTTCGCCAAAACGCAGGGACAACTCCGAATCATCGGCGTGGTACACCTGCACCCGGTTGCGGCCTTTTTCCTTGGCCATGTAGCAGGCCATGTCGGCGGCGCGCAGCGAGGTCTCCAGGGTGGTCGGGGTCTGGGAGATATGCACCAGCCCGATGCTCACGGTGGTCATGAACGGCCGGCCCTTCCATACAAAATGCAGGCTCTGCACCGTATGGCGCAGGCTCTCGGCGATTTTTTCCGCCGCCGCCGCCGGGCAATGTTCCAACAGGATGCCGAATTCGTCGCCGCCCAGGCGCGCCAGGGTGTCGCCTTCGCGCAGGTCCGATTGCAGCAGCGCGCAGATATGCCGCAGCAACTCGTCGCCTGCCGCATGGCCGCAGGTGTCGTTGACCAGTTTGAACTGGTCGAGGTCGAGGAACATCAATGCATGTCGCCCGCCTTCAGGCTGCCCGGCCGTGTGCAGGACCTGTTCCAGGCGATATTCGAATTCGCGGCGGTTGGCCAGGCCAGTCAAGGCGTCATGCGTGGCCTGCCACGACAGGTTGGCAATATATTGGCGCTCCTGGGTCATGTCGTGGAGCACCAGCACTGCGCCGCTGATCTTGCCGGCGCTGCGGATCGGCGCCCCCACCAAGGTGACCGAAACCGTGCTGCCGTCCAGCCGCTGGATGGTTTTTGAATGCTCGCTGCCGCCCCGGAGCTGGCCCTTGACGATATGTTCAATCAGGGTAAAGCCGTCGGGTTGGGCGTTGTCATCAAGCAGGTTGAACAGCGCCGCCAGGGGCAGGCCCTGGGCCTGGGTCGAATTCCAGTGGGTCATCGCCTCGGCTGCCGGGTTCATATAGGTAATGGCACCGTCGACATCGGTGGTGATCACCCCGTCACCAATCGACTCCAGGGTGATCTGCGCACGTTCTTTCTCGGCCTGCAGGGCATCGGCGAAGGCATGGCGCTGGGTCAGCAGCTTATGGGTACGTAACAGCGCCAGCACGATCAGGCCCAGCGCCGTCGCCAGGTTGGTGATCAGCAGCAACCGCAGGATCATCCGCGAGCCTTCGCCCAAGGCATCGCTGAAGGCTTTGGCGGCCGGCGTCACGCCTTCGTTGATGGCGGTGATATGGGCCTTCCACTGCCGCACATCGTTAGGGTTGACCTGGTCGGCGTTGATCGCGCTGTGCATCTCACGGGCCAACTCGTCCAGCTGAACCAGATAGCTATCCCCCACCGTCCACAGCTTGATGGCTTTTTCCAGGTAGCTGAAATGTCGAAAGTTCAGGTACAGCCAGATCAGGCTGGCGACATCATCCGGGTGGTTGCCGCCCTTGAGGATGCCCAGACGCGCGGCGTCCAGGTCGGGAGTGGCACGGTCCAGCGCGATACGCAGCTCGTGTCCGCCCTGGGGCACGGCGATGGCTTGCTGGTATTTGAGATAGGTGGCCTGGTCGCGGTCATCGGCGTACAGCGTCAGGTAATAGATAGCGTCCTTCTGGCCCTTGGACCATAAGCTCTCGCCGCCCACATAGCCTCGTACCGCTGAAAGCATGTAGAGACTTCCGCAGCCCAACAATGCCTGGAACAGCACCACGGCGATAAAGGGCCAGACAATGCCCAACAGCCGAGGCGTTCCGAGAGTCCGCTTTTGCTTCATGAAGTCCCTTGCATATGCACTGCTGGATACGCACGCAAACACCCACTTCCGATAGCACAGCCTAGGCTAAATCAACGTACTTGTTGCAAATGCCCATAGAGTTTTGCGTACAAACCGCCATCGGCAATCAATTGCTGATGGTCGCCATCCTCAGCGATATGACCACCGTCAAACACTAAGACCCGATCGGCTTGTTTTACCGCCGACAGACGGTGCGCAATGATCAGTGTAGTACGCCCGCTGAGGAACCGCGCAAGTGCCTGGTGCAGGTTGTACTCGGTGGCGGCGTCCAGGGCGGAGGTCGCTTCGTCGAGTATTACCACCTTGGGTTCGGCCAACACCATGCGCGCAATTGCCAGGCGCTGACGCTGGCCGCCGGAAAACCGCACGCCAGAGCGCCCCACTACGCTGTCCAGGCCGTGGGGCAACGCTTTGACCGTAGCGTCCAACTGGGCAATTTCAAGCGCGTGCCAGCAGGCCTGGTCACTACGCTCGCGGCCCATGGTCAGGTTGGCGCGCACAGTATCGTTGAACAGTGCCGGGTGTTGCAGCACCACCGCGACGTGCTCGCGGATCGTCTCCAGGCCGATCTCCTGCTGGGTGGCACCGCCAAATCGGATACTGCCCGCCTGCGGCGTGTACAGCCCGAGCAGCAGTTGCACCAGAGTGCTTTTACCGCCGCCGCTGGCGCCGACAATCGCGACTTTCTCGCCGGGCGCAATCTGCAGGTTCAGTTGGTTGAGCACCAGATCGTCGCCATAACCGAAGTCCAGGCCGCGCACCTCGATACCGACGGTTTCACGCCCGGTGAACGGGTCTTCGCCGCCCGCATATTGCGGCTCATCGGCACGCGCCAGCAGCTCATTGATACGGGTCAGCGCCCCACCCGCCGCGTAGTAGGCGTATTGCAGGTTCAGCAACTGCTCCACCGGGCCGATCATGAACCACAAGTAGCTGAACACCGCGAGCATCTGGCCGATGGACAGGTCGGAAAACAGCACGGTGAGCATCGCCGCCGCCCGGAAGATGTCGATACCGAACTGGAACAGCAGCCCGCTGGCGCGGCTCGACGCATCGGTTTTCCATTGGGAATGGATCGCGTAGTCACGCACTTCCTGGGCGCGCTGGCCCAGGCGCCCGAGGAAAAAGCCCTGGCGGTTGCCGGCGCGGACTTCCTGGATGGCATCGAGGGTTTCGGTCAGGGCCTGGGTGAAACGCGAGGTGCTGTCGTTTTCCAGCTTCTTGAGGTGTTTGACGCGCTTGCCCAACTGCACGGTGGCGTAGATCACCAGCGGGTTGAACAGCAAAATCAGCAACGCCAGTTGCCAATGCATCCACACCAGGATCGCCGAGGTGCCGACCAGCGTCAGCATCGCCACCAGGAAGCGGCTGAGGGTTTCGCCGACGAATTTATCCAGGGTATCCAGATCGGTGACCAGATGAGTCGTGACCGTGCCGCTGCCCAGGCTTTCGTATTCGCCCAGGGAAATGCGCTTGAGCCGCTCGATCAGGCGCACGCGGATGCGGTACACGATGTCCTTGGCCAACCGCGCAAACAGCCGCGCCTGCACCACGTTGAACACCAGCGCGCCGCAGCGCAGCAGCAGCGTCACCACCAGCATCAGGCCGATATAGCCGGCGGCTTTCTGCCAACCCAGGGGCAGCGCGTGGTTCATCACCTTGAGCGCGGCATCGCCGTGGCCCAGCAGTACTTCGTCCACCAGCAAGGGCAGCAGCAAAGGAATCGGCACGCTGCACAAGGTCGCCAGCACGGCGACGCCATTGGCGATCCACAGGGATTTCTTGTGACGCAGGGCAAGGCGGCGAATTTCCGCCCAGGTCAGGCGATCGGTGCGCTTAGGCTCATCCTGCACAGGTTGCTCGCTCCAGCCATCGGGCGAGCAACGGCGACAGCTCGGACAGCGGCTGGTAGCCGTTGGTCAGCAACGCCAGTTGACCATTGCGCTCGGCCAGCAGCGTCGGGAAACCGGCGATCCCCAGGTCCTGCACCCAGGTGAAATCAGCGGCCGTGGCGGCGTGCTGCTCGGCACGGTCAAACGCACCGGCAAACTCGATACGCGGGATGCCCGCCTGCTCGGCCAGTTCCACCAGCACGCTGGCGAGGGTCACGTCGCGGCCCTCGACATAAAACGCACGCTGGATCAGGCCCAACAGTGTCCACGCACAATCCGGCGCCAGGCTGCGGGCGGTGACGATGGCGCGGCAGGCCGGCTCGGTGTCATACACAAAACCGTCGGGCAGCGCGCCTTCACGCGTGAACGGCTGGCCGGTGGCGTCGGTGACGGCTTGCCAGTGTTCGAGAATGTAGCGCCGCGTGGTCGGTTCCAGCGCCGCGCCGCTGCCGGTACGCAGGCCGCCCACCACCAGGTGCACGTCCACACCGGCCGCGTGGGCCTGCTCAACCAGCGCCTGCGCCACCGGGGCAAAGCCCCAGCACCAGGAACACATCGGGTCCATTACATAGAGCAGGCGCGCGGACATGGGTCAGGCCTCGGATGGGGTTTGCTTGTAGTTGAAGCCAATCGGGTGCGGCATGTTGCGGGCCTTGGCCAGTTCAATCTGCTTTTGCCGGTCGATCGCGCTGCGACGGGTTTTCTCCGGCAGCTTATCCCAGCAATGCGGGCAACTGATGCCAGCCACGTAGTGCTCGCTGGCGCGGTCCTCAATACTCACCGGCGTACGGCAGGCATGACATTGATCGTAGTCGCCTTCGCTCAAGTCGTGGCGCACGGTCACGCGATTATCGAAAACAAAGCAGTCACCCTGCCATTTGGTCTCTTCCTGGGGCACCTCTTCGAGATACTTCAGGATGCCGCCCTTGAGGTGATACACCTCACCGTAGCCTTCGCTGAGCATGTAGCTCGACGCTTTCTCGCAACGAATGCCGCCGGTGCAGAACATGGCGACTTTCTTGTGCCTGGCCGGGTCGAAGTTGGCTTTGATGTAGTCGGGAAATTCGCGAAAACTGGTGGTTTTCGGGTCGATTGCGCCTTCAAAGGTGCCGATGGACACTTCGTAGTCGTTACGGGTGTCGATCAACAGCACCTCCGGGTCGCTGATCAGGGCGTTCCAGTCTTTCGGGTCGACGTAGGTGCCGACTTGCTTGTTCGGGTCCACACCTTCGACGCCCAGGGTCACGATCTCTTTCTTGAGCTTGACCTTGGTGCGGTAGAACGGCTGGTCGTCGCAGTACGACTCTTTGTGGTCGATGTCGATCATGCGCGGGTCGTTCTTGAGCCAGGCCATCAGGCCATCAATGCCTTCGCGGCTGCCGGAAACGGTGCCGTTGATGCCTTCTTCAGCGATCAGCAAGGTGCCTTTGATGCCGTTGTCGACCATCGCCTGCAGCAAGGGCTCGCGCAGGGCAACATAATCTTCGAGGGTGACGAACTTATACAGTGCCGCCACGACAATCGGTTGAGTCATGGGTGTTCTCTCCAGGTGGCTACCCTCGCAAAGGGTGAACCGGATGCAAAAAAATGCGCCGACTGGCGGCGCGTAACGCATTCTAACAAATCCCTGGTCACGATGGCATCGGCACGCTTGTTGATATTTCCTCACTGTCGTCGCGGCGTCGGCTGACCCCGGCCCTCGCAACCTGCGTGATAGCGTCCCTCGTCGCTCACCGGACCCTCCGGTGGGCCCGAAGGAGACGCATGCCCATGGAAGAAGACAGCAGCCCGCTGCTCGCCCGGCTGATCGACGACTCGCTGCCGCCGGCACCCGGCCGCCGCGACATGAAAGACACCTTGCAACTGCTGAGCATCAATTCGGTATTCGACATCGTCCGACTGCCCGAAACCGAGTTTTCCAGACAAGTGGCCCAGCACACCGATGACGATGCCGCCAGCCTGCACCTCAAGGCCCGCAGCGCTGCCGCGCAACTGGAAACGCTGTTTCGCGGGCAACAGGTATCGCCCCCCGCCGCTGACGCCGCTGACGCAACAGCCACCAGCGGAGTGACCTACAACGCCCTGTTCAAGGAGGACTGGCAACACTTTTGCGCCAGCACCTCCATCGCCGCGATGGACTCGCCCGTGGCGTACCTGCGAGCGCTGTATCTGTTCGCCCTGCAACTGGAAAAAAACGCCCACGGCACGGCGGTGACCACACTGGCCAAACGCCGCCCGGACTTCAAGGACCTGCTGATCACCCCCCACAGCGTTTCTGGCCAGCGCCCCATGCTGTCGATCATCAACCAGACCCTTCTCGACAACCTCACCCAGGGCGATCAGAAAAAAGCCTGCAGGCTCTTGAGCAGTACGTGGTATCCGTTTTCCTTGCCCTATCACGCCCACCACCATCAATGCGTGCTGGGGCTATCTGAAAACAAACTGTCGCTGGGTGAACTGAACTACCGAATCAGCCGCAAGCTGCCCATCACCACCCGCGCCGCGCACGCCTACGGGCAAGTCATCGCCGACCATGATGACGCCCAGCTCCTGTTATCCGGGCTGAGCCCGCAACAGCAGGCCTTGCTCAAGCAGCCGCTGGCAGACACCTCGCGGGCACTGGGTTTCTATCACGACTACTACAATTGGGATAAAGGTCCCGACCTGAAAGGCCCGGAACGGGTCACTGACTTCCTTCGCCACACCGGCCTCAATGCCGAACAGCTTCAGGTATTGCTCGCACAGACCACCCACAAGCCGCGCCGCTCTCCTTACTGCTCTATGGTCACCGATGCGGCGTATGGGGCCTGCTACATCAATGGCCCGACTGGTCCTGCGATCAGCCAGGACAGCACCCGCCCGGCCAGGCTTCTGAACGTCACGGTCGAAGGCTTCGATCGCTTGCAACGCATGATTCGCCTGAACCGCTGGCTGGATGTACCGTTCGCCCAACTCGACACCCTGCTGGTCAGCGCCATGCGCTGCGAAGGTGAGGCCAACCCCTCGCTGTTGATCACCCACAACACGCTGCGTGCGCTGGGGGTGTATCGCTATTTGCACACGCGCTACGCACTGCAGGCCGAAGAGTTCGCCGCAATCCTCCACCAATTGCCGGTCGACGCCTCGGGCGAGCGCCTGTCGTTGTTCGATCAGGTCTTCAACCCTGCCGACTCGGCGCTGCCGCCTCTGCAACTGGATGGACAACCCTTCGACGCCACCACCCGACAACAGCTGTGCGCCAGCCTGGGCCTGCAGGACTCGCCGAGTTCGCTGCAACTGCTGCTCAGCGCCGACCGGCACCCCAGGCGCACCGTCGTCACGCTCAGCATCCTCTATCGGCATGCACGCATCGCCCGGCTGTTCGGCTTGTCGCTCATGGATTGCAAGCACCTGCTGCACCTGCTCAAGCCCGGGGGCTACCAGCAGCAACTGTCCAGACCGACACTGCGCACAACGTTAAAAGGGCCGCCGGACGTACTCGATGTACTGATGCACCTGGACTGGGCCAGTCGCTGGATCAAAAAGAATGGCAGCACCCTTGCACGGCTGCGTCACCAGTTGCTGCTGGAGCCGGTGAGCCTGGACCCAGGCGTCGGTATGTTGCTCGATGTGTTCAACAGCCATCCACAACCATCGCTGTCGAAGAAGCTCAAAGAACGCACCCTGGTAGCGCAACCTGCGGAAGAACACCCCCGCTTGCCGACGATTGACTGGGAAGCCACCACCCATCGTGCCTTGAAGCTGATGCGCCAGGGCAAATCCCAGAGCGCCGCACTCGATGAAGCCCTCGCCACGCTCAAACTGAGCAATCACAGCAGTCGCGCGTCCGCGCTGATCAGGCAGGCCAAGGACACACTGCTGTCGACCCTGGACTCACTCAAGCAAGACTTACAGCCGCTGTATGCTCGCCTCAAACTCACCCTGCAAAAGCTGCCCCAGGCGCAGGGCTCTCAAACTCGCTATTTGAAATACGACGAAGACGATCAATTACTGCGCCTGCTCGCCCCCGTCGGAGCCGCCAGTTCACCGTTGCAAACCCTCAGCCATCTGGTGTTGCTGCTGCCTCACGCCGTGGATCTGCTGCAATTGCCCATCAGCCGGCAGGCGCTGGACCACTTGCTGGTCAACCCCCATTGGCTCAATGACATTTATAAAAGTCATTCACTGCTCGAACTGACCCTGCACAACCTGTTTTTGATGGAGCAATTCAAATACAGCATCGACCACTACGGCGTGTCGGAAGAACAACTGCTGGACTACTTCAAACAGGCCAACTCTGTTTCCGACGCCCTGCCGTCAAGCAGCGCCGAAGCCCACAGCCAACTCGCCCAATTGTTGGGCTGGAGCGCCGGTGAAATCGAGGTCTTGAGCCAGTCTTTGCAGCCCCCCCGCATCACCTCCATCGAGCGCCTGGACTGGATCCTGCGGTGTCGCCAGGCCAGCGCCGACATCGGCCTGCCCGTTGAACAACTGCTGGATATCTGCCGCCTGCACAGCGGATCGACGTTCGATGAATGGCAGGCCGTAGGTGAAGCGCTCACCAGTACCCATCAATAACGCTACTTCGCAGCCCCCTTACACGACCTGTTCAAGGACTGATCATGTCTCACCTGCTCAATCAACGCCTCAATGAAAGCCTGCGCGACGCCATGTTGGCGTACTACCTGGCCCACAAAATACCCGCCGCCCAACACGGCAAGATCAACAACGCCGATGACCTCTACGAATACTGGCTGCTCGACGTGCAAGTCAGCCAGGCCGTGCCCACCAGCCCGGTGGCCTGTGCGATTGCCAGCCTTCAGCAATACATCACGCGCATCCAGCTGGGCCTGGAACCGGGCTACGAAAAACAAGGCATGACCGCGCAGCAGGACCAGGTGTGGCGTGAACAACTGCACGCCTACCCGCTCTGGAGCGCCAGCCAGCAATTGCGCTACCACCCGGCCAATTACCTGGACCCCACGCTGCGCCGTAACAAGACTGACAGTTTCCAGCAACTGGAAAACGACCTGAGCCAATACCGGCTGCAACCAGACACGGTGCTCACCGCCGTGCAGAGCTACCTGGGCCGGTTCGAGGAAATGGCTAACATCCGCACCCTGAATGGCTACATCGATGGCAATGCCTCTGAGCTGCACACCAGCCGCTATTACTTTGTCGGTAAGTCCACCTCCGAAAAAGCCTATTACTGGCGCTCGCTTGACCTGTCCAAACGTTCGCCCAGTGATCCTACCAAGCCCTCGATACAGGCCTGGTCGGATTGGCGGAAAATCAACCTGGCACTCTCTGATGACACTGCCGAGCACAGCATCCGTCCGGTCTTCCTCAATAATCGGTTGTATTTAATCTGGGCCGAATGCGTCAAGCCCGAGCGAACCGGCAATTTCAATACGCCAGGCAACAAGGACGACAACGGCAATCACATGGGCGAATGGCTCAACAGCCACTACGTCAAGTTTCGCCTCAATTACGCCTACAAAAAATACGATGACAGTTGGAGCGTGCCCCAGGCCTGCATCAACCAGCACTGCGCAACCGAAGAGGTCAACGCCTCGACGGCCGCGTTTCTGAAAGCCGTCACCCAAACAGTCGCCATAGTCGATGCCGACTCACCGGCCACCTTGTTCCTGGGGCTGCATGTGCCGATGCGCAAGGATCCAAAACAGCAGGAGTCTTTCACCGGCAAGTTTTTCCAGGCGGTGCACCTCGACCAGCATTTCAACGTCACTAAAGTCGCCGACGGCGGCAGCCCTGAGCGCTATAAGGTGCTGCCGGGGTCGGAACTGTCCGAAGAAATCAGCCGCCTGCTGGAACCCTTTGACTTTAACCAGCGCGACACCGTGCAGCGTGTGCTCAGCGGGGAAGCAAACAACCACAACGGGTATTACAGCGAACTGCTGCCTGATACGGCACGGCAATACTTCACGTACTTTGGCTATATCAACAAAGGCAACTTGCAGTTCAAGATTGCGCCTTACACCCAGCGGGATGTCACGATCACACACCAGCAAGCGCCTTTTCCAGAGAAAGCCACCTGGAACCTTGAAGGCAAGCAAGACCATATTGATGACGTAGCCATCGGCTCGCCGTCATTCGACTCAAACACCAACAAACTGATTATTACCTCAACGCTCAAGAACGATTTTCGCCAGACCTACAGCGTCACGCTGACAAAAGAAGAGATCACCCTCACGCTGACGACCCACTCTACGCTCAATGACCCTCAGGCCCAGCAGCTCGAACTGGGCGAAGGGTCGATAATCACCGGCACGGGAGAAATACATAAAACCGACTTTTACGCGCTGTACTTCAGAAACTCGATCACCCATGAAGAGTTTCCCAACTTTGTGCATGACAAAGACAAGCTATTAATCACTTCGGATAAAACACTAACGCCACAACAGACTATTTCGTTAAAAGGCAAGTTCATTGATAAGTCGGCCTTTGTGCACCTTTATACCCACGCGCATATCCCTATCCATGTGACCCTCAATCGCTACGGCGCATACACGGAACAACAGGCAAGCTTGCATCTGCAAAACGCGCTGAAGGTGACAAATGCCACGGTCACCACCTCCACACTGAAGGCCTTCAAACACATCATCATGAGCGCCAACTTTGATGATTACCCACTCACCGACACCATTGACGCCAACTCGAACCGCATCCTCAACTTCCAGGACACGGCACACGACAGCCTGACTGGATCAAGCCCGGAATTGCCGGCTGGGCACCGCGTCACCGCGCATATCCCAGTGCCAAACACGGCGCAATCGCTGATCACGCTGATACACGGCGTACTAACCCTTACGCCCAGCGAAGACGGGCCGCAGATCCTGGGCTACGCGCTCAAGGCCGTTACGCTGAATGTCGCGGCCGCCAGTCCCGGAACTGCGCCGGTCCGACAACGCGCACCAACCATCACCCGACTGTCTTCACACACGCTGGGGGCCGCCGAATTCATTGATTTCTCCGGCAGCACGCTGATCAAGGACCCACCGGCCGCCATCCGCCTGAATACCTGCTTTGCCGGCAAACTGGCAGAAGCCGCCAACCTCAGCCTTGAGCACCTGTACTCGTTAACCCCAAAGCAGTGGCAAGAGCCACCGCTGACAGCCAATGGCCCGCCCCAGGGCATTGAGTTCCAGGGCGCCAACGGCAAGTACTTCTGGGAATTGTTCCTTTACCTGCCCTGGCTGGTGGCCCACCGACTGAATCAGGAACAGCAGTACGTCGAGGCCCTGAAGTGGCTCAACTACATCTTCGACCCGGGACGAAGCGCCGATGCCGCCAGTGATCGCCCGGCGTACTGGGGGTTCCGCGAACTGACCCGCCACGATCAGGCGACGGGTGAAGCGAGCGTCGATCCGCATCAACTGGCGTTGGCGGCGCCGGTTCATTTCCGTAAAGCGGTTTACCAGTTCTATCTCGACGTTCTGCTCAATCGCGGCGATGCGGCGTACCGGCAACTGACCGCCGACAGCCTGACGCAGGCCAAGCTCTGGTACACCCGCGTGAATCAGTTGCTGGAGGCGCGGCCGAGGATCACACAGGTTGAACCCTGGGCCAGCATCACTCTGGATGCATTGGCGAAGAGCCAATCCACGGCGTTGAGACACCTTGAGTGGCAAGCCCTGTACATCGACGCTAACCGTGCGATCGAGGGCTGTTCGTTGCCGTTACTCACCGACACCGACAACCTGTGCCTGCCCTTCAACCCTGAGCTTGTTGCGCGGTGGGACAAGCTGGAAAGCCGCCTGCACAACCTGCGGCACAACCTGGACATCAGTGGCAAACCGCTGCGCCTGGCGCTGTATGCCACGCCGCTTTCACCGCACCGGCTGCTGGTCAGCCAGACCAAAGGGGCGCTGGACCAGGACAGCCTCGCCGCGTTGGCGCCTGCGCCGGCCACTCACTATCGCTTCCAGGTGATGCTCGGCCACGCCAGAGAAGCCACCGAGACACTTATCCAGTTCGGCAACACGATGCTCAGCCTCAACGAGCGCAAAGAGCACGCCGAACTTTTGGAACTGCAACAACAGCAAGCCTGGGACCTGGCCAACATCATCGTGAGCCAACAGCAGCAAGCCGTGTTGCTGGACGAAAAAAACCGCCAGGCGCTGGCGGCAGGCCGACGGATCATTGAGGAGCGGGCCCATTACTACGAGCACCAACTCGCCGACGGCGTCAGCAGCGCGGAGGCTCAGGCCGGCTTGCTGTACCTGCGCAGCGCCGGCTTCGAGGCGGCCGGTGCAATTGCCGGCGCCGCAGCGGGCGTCGCGATGCTGGCACCGAATATCGTCGGCATGTCGGTAGGTGGCTCGCGCTGGGAAGGTCCCTTCTATGCGGCGCAAGCGGTAGCCCAGGGCGCCGCCACTGCCTTGCGCAGCAGTGCCGCCGACCTGGACCGCACCGAGCAGTTCAACCGGCGCGCACAGGAGTGGACCCAGGCACGGGATCAAGCGCGCCTGGAACTCGCCCAGATCGACGCGCAACAACAAGCCTATGCCGAACAGGAAAAAGCCACGCGCCTGCAATTGCGCCTGGCCGAGACGTCGCTGGCGCAAGCGTGGTCCAGCTATCAGTTACTGACCAAGCGCTTTGCCAAGGCGCGACTCTACGATTGGCTCAATGTCCAACTCGGCCAGTTTTTCTACCAGGCCTATGACCTGTGTCTGTCCCTGTGCCAGGCGGCCGAAGGCTGCTGGCAATATGAAATGGCGGACTTCGAGCGCACGTTCATCACGCCCGGCACTTGGAATAACAGCTATCGCGGCTACCTGGCAGGCGAGGCGCTGAAACTGTCCCTGCTCCAGATGAACAGGGACTACGTGAGCCATCACGTTCGGGAGTTGGAGATCGTCAAGACCCTGTCCCTGCGCGATCGCTTGAGCGAATGCGAAGTCAGCAGCCTCGGCGCCGCCCAGCCGTTGGATACGCGAGAACCGTGGAGCCTGCACAAAGGCAACCTGGTGCAAAAAGGCACGCTTGGCTTCAAGCTGACCAAAGCGCTATTTGACCAGGACTATCCCGGCCATGTGCTCCGGCGAATCAAGAGCATCAGCGTGTCATTGCCGGCGACACTGGGCCCCTATCAGGACATCAGGGCCCTCCTGACCCAGACCCGTAACGAAATCGAACTGCCCAACGGGGTCTCGCGCAAGGATATCCGTGCGCACCAGCAAATCGCGCTGTCTACCGGCCTGGATGACAACGGGCTGTTCACGCTGATGTTCGAAGGCAATGATCGTTACCTGCCGTTCGAATACACCGGCGCCATTTCCGATTGGACCCTGACGTTTCCCGAACCGGCTCGGCAGAAAGCCATGCTGGAGTCGATCAACGACATCGTGATCCACGTGCGCTACACCGCCAGGGCAGCAAGCATGGGTGAACGCCGATGAACAGCACGCCCATCAACGCACCGGCACTGCCCAAGGACGGCGCCTCGATACAAGCCACTGCCAAGGGCTGGGGCGATATCGGTTTCAACGGTGGCGCATCGCTTGAAATCCCCCTGCCCGCCGCTGCCGCTCGCGATTTCGCGCCCGCCATGACCTTGGCGTACCACAGCGCGGCGGGTAACGGCCCGTTCGGGATGGGCTGGACGGTCCCCGTGAACACGGTGAGCCGGCAAACCTCCCAAGGCGTGCCGGCCTACAGCGCCCACGACCGGTTTATCGGCCCCAGCGGCCAGCCCCTGCTGCCCGAACAGGACGCCAAGGGTGCCCCGGTGATCCGCCACGAGCGGGGGCCAGCCGATACCCGCTACGCCGTGACCCGCTACTGGCCCAGGACCGAGCGCGAGTTTGATCGCATTGAGCGCTGGCAGTCGGCGGGCGACCCGACGGGGTTCTGGCTGATTCACAGTGCCGACGGCAGCCAGCATCTCTATGGCAAAACCACCGCCGCGCGGATGGCCGACCCGGACCAGCCTGAACACGTGGCGCAGTGGCTGTTGCAGGAAAGCCTGAGTGCCCACGGCGAGCACATTTACTACCACTACCAAAAAGAGACCGAGACGTCGCGCTACCCAAGGGACTGCCGCGCCCAGCGCTACCTGGACAAAGTCTGCTACGGGAATTTCACCGTCCGGACGAATGAGCGCCTGTACCTGCTTGAAACCGACGAGGCTGCCTCCAAAGGCTGGCACTTCCAACTGCTGTTCGACTACGGGCAACGCAACGCCGAACTCGACCACGTACCGCCCTACGCCACGGACACGCCCTGGACACTGCGCGAAGACCCCTTCTCCAGCTTCGCCGACGGATTTGAATGCCGAACCTTGCGCCTGTGCCGTCAGGTGCTGTTGTTTCATCATTTTCCCGACGAAGCCCAAATGGGCAGCTCCCCGGTGTTGGTCAAGCGCGTGGTGCTTGAATACCAAACCCTGCGCAACCGCCTCAACCTCCTGCTCGCCGCCCATGAACAAGCCATCGACCAGCATGGCAGGATCAGCAGCCTGCCGCCCCTTGAATGCCTGTATCAAAAAGTCGACCTGAAGCTTGATACCACGCGCTTCCAAGCCCTTGGCGACTGCCCCGGACTGAACGACCGCCAGCGCTATCAATGGGTCGATCTGTACGGTGAAGGGTTGCCGGGCATCCTGTACCGTTCCGACAAGGCCTGGTACTACAGGGAACCGCAACGAGCCGACTCCGCCGGGGGGGATGAGGTCAGCTACGGCGCTGCCCGGAAAATCCCCGCAATCCCCACGCCAGGCAGCGCATATCCCGCGCACCAACAACTGACCGATGTCACGGGTGACGGGCGTCTTGACTGGGTGATCGGCCGCCCCGGCCTCAGTGGTTTTTTCAGCCTGAGTGAGCATCTCAATTGGTCTGGTTTCATCCGGTTCGACGCGTTCCCCCTGGAATATTTCCACCCCGACGCGGTCTTTGGCGACCTGATGGGTGGCGGGAATAACGACCTGGCCCTGGTCGGCCCACGCAGCGTGCGCCTGTATGCCAACCGCCAACACGCCGGGTTTGCCCCTGGCACCGATGTGCCCCACACGCCGGCCGATGACACCCTGCCCACCGTCTCCCGCTCAACCCGCGAATGGGTGGGTTTCAGCGATGTACTCGGCAGCGGTCAGCAGCATCTGGTACGCATCCGTCACGACCGGATCGAGTGCTGGCCCAACCTGGGGCGTGGTCGATTCGGCAAGGGTTGGGTGCTGGCAAACCTGCCCTTCGAGCACGAGACGTTCAACGCCGCCCACGTATTACTGGCAGACCTGGATGGCTATGGCGGCGCCGACCTGCTGTACCTGATGCCCGATGAGCTGCGCATTTTCAGCAACCAGGGCGGCAATCGCTTTGACACCACACCCCGCGTGTTGCCATGGCCTGAAGGCGTGCGGTATGACGCGCTCAGCCAGGTCAGCCTGGTCGACTTGAACGGCCTGGGCTGTCCCAGCCTGATCATCAGCGTCATGCACCCACAGCCTCGGCATTGGCGCTATGACTTCTACAGCGACCGGCCCTACCTGCTCGCGTACACCACCCACCACCTCGGCAGCCGGTCAAGGGTGTTCTACCGCAGCAGCGCCCAAGAATGGCTGGACGAAAAAAAACAGCTCAGAGACCAGGGCAAACCGGCCATCAGCCAATCGCCAGTAACCCTGCCTGTGGTCAGCCGCCAAACCCACTACGACGAAATCAACGACAGCACCCTGACCCGGCGTTTCAGTTACCGACAGGCGTATTACAACGCCGCCGAACGCGCCTTCCAGGGCTTCGGCCTGATCCTGCAGACCGATACACAAACCGCCTCCGAGGGCCCGGCGCAAACACCGCGCCTGACCAAGCGCTGGTTCCATACCGGCCAGGCGCTGGATATGCCGACAGCCGGCTACAGCCAGCATGATTCACGGGCAATCAGCCTCGGTAAAACCCTGTTGTGCCGCCATCGGGCGCCCGAACAGGCGCAGCCCATCGACCACGAGGATGTGCCACTGCACGCCCCCGACCCACAGACCCTGCGCGACGCCACCTATGCGCTCAAAGGCGTGTTGCTGCGCGAAGAAATTTTCGCCGGCGATGCGGCGCAGAGCGTGCCTTATTCGGTGCAACAGCATCGTTATCTGATACGCCGGCTGGCCAGCACGCAACCCTGGGGGCGCATGCTGGTGTTGCCGGTGGAATCCATCGACTGCCAATACGAACAAGTGCCCGATGATCCCGTGTGCAAACAACAGATCAACCTGCGCTGGGATGCGTTTGGCAGTCTGGTCCACAGCGTCACCGTACACCTGGCTCGCAACAAGACCGCCAACGACGCTCCGCCCGCCGCCCTGGCGGAGGCCCATCGGCAACAGTGGTGGCGCGACAGTCATGACCCGGCGCAACAAGCCTATTACCTGAACGAAACCCTGGCGCAGTGGATTCATCTGACACAAGACTCGCAATGGCGCCTGGGCCTGCCCTATCGCCAGCGTGACAACGCCTGGGTGCTGCCCAAAGGCCAACCGGATGGGCTGAGCCGTGCAGCCATGTCCTACGAGCACTTTATCGACCAGCGCTCTGGCCCGTTGCGGCCGCAGGCTCCACGCTCGCTGAGCGGGCTGTCGGTCCAGTATTACCGCGAAGCCGGGCCCGACGGTCGTACGCTGGAGGCTGGCATTGCGACGTTGCAGGCCCTGCGCGACTGCCTGGAAACCGCTGAACTGGATCCCCAGGCCCTGCAGGCCTACCAGGCGATACCGCAGATGCCCGGCCAGGCATCCTGGAACCTCGCGGCCCAGTTGCAACAGATCGGCTATCGCCGGATGAGCGTATTTTTTTCTATAGGCGATGGGGAACAACAGGCGCCGCCGCCACTCTGGTCGACGCGCCAACAGGAATCCCGGTATCTGGACGCGACGGGTTTTTACCAGCTGTTGAGTTGGCGCCTGACGCAGGCCTTGGGTGAAACCATGCTGACGTACGACCCTTATGGCTGCCAGATCACCCAGGTACAACAGGCCGACGGTTGCGTCAGCCGAGCCGAGCATGATTACCGGCTGTTGCTGCCCGTCAAGCTGACCGATCCCAATGGCACCGTGCAGCAGGCGTTGTATGACAGCTTCGGCCGACTGATCGCTACCCGTTATGGGGGACGCGAATCAGGCAAGACCCAAGGCTTCGGCCCCTTGCCGCAGAGCGCGCAGTTACTGGACACCTCTGTCGAACGGGCCATTGAAGCCCCTGAAAGCAGCCTGGGGCAGGCGGCCAGCGCGCATTTTTATGCGGCACTCAGTTGGATGGGCACGATCGCCGAGGCCGAGCGGCGAGACGAATGGGTGACTCAAGGGTATCTGCTGCCCGGTGGACAGATCCGCACCAAAGCCAGGTTGCGCGTGAACAACCCGGCGCATCGCGCAGATGACCACACCCAGCGGCTCGCCACCTTGATTGCCGAGGCACGCAGAGAGCCGGTGCATCGCCTGACATTGTTGGCTGATCGCTATCCCGACGATCCCGAGCGCACTGTGCGGGTCAGCCTCACCTATTGGGACGGCATGGGTCGCCCCTTGCAGCGCACGCATAAAACCGAGCCAGGTGACGCCTACCTGATTCTGCCCACCGGTGATCTGAGCACTGAGCAGGGGATGATCCAGCAAGTGCACGCCGACCCTCGCTGGTGCGTCGACGAGCGCATCGAATACAACCACCAGGACGGGATCACGCGCATCTACCGCCCTTACTTCGCCAGCCGGCCCCACTACACCCCCGATCGCGCCTTGCGTGATGTCGCCTACAGCGACCGGCAATTCCATGACGCCCTGGGACGTGCGATCCGTACCGAAACCGCCAACGGCGCGATAACGCGCACGAGCTACTGCGGGTGGTATGGGGTCAGCGAGGATGAAAACGATACCTGGGAGGAAACCGTCGACGGCACCTGACCGAAGGGCAAGCGAGGCTGCGTTAGGGACCCCGCAGATCGCGGGGTGTCAATACGTCCGCTACGCAGCCTCGCCAAGGCTCGACAGCTGCTACGTAAGGGGTTCCGTCGAACTGTGTAGTCAGCGCCGGCCCGCCGTTCGCACAGCAGCGCTGCGTGGACGGTAGGTTTTCCAGGCTGACGCGTGCGTGTCCCAGGGCGCGTCGACGCGTTGCTGGCCTTGATAAAAAATCACACGGCCCGCCAGGTGCTGGCGATGCCTGTAGAGCCAGCGCAGTTCGGAACCGGTCACAGATCGCCGGGTCTTGCGAATCACTGCCTCCATGTCCACTCCCTCCAGCGCAAAATGCACCACCGCCCTGCTCTGCGGGCTCGTCAGGGTTGCCAGTGCCGACTTGCTGCTGCGGCTGATCACCTTCTCTTGAATCGCCCTCAGCCCCTGGCCCATGTGCTGACGTACGGTCTTGGTAAACGAATAATCGCTTTCAGCCAGTTCTGCGACAAAACGCCTGACGAACTGCCGATTGGCGGTGGTTGATGAGCAACCTGAATAACGCGCCTGGATGTTTTGATAAAACTGTCGCGCAACCGCTGAAACTTGCATGGCAAGAGTGCGCTCAGGTCCGGTGTCACGCGCTTGGGTTTCGGGTGTGCCCACTTTTCGCCCCCCCGCGAACTCACTCAACGCGCTCGCTAATCCACCGGTCCACCGCTCCACCTCGGGGCCGGAAAAATACGCCGCCAGGATATCCCCTCGCGCACTCAGCTTCGACCAGAAGCTCCTGTAGCCTGTCACCACAGCACTCAGGCCGAAAATCATGTCGCCACGGCTGGGCTGGAACTGCTCACCAAACGTCGCCTGCGTACCCCGCGCATCGGTGAACCTCAAGGGGTTGCCCCTCACCATGGCGTACAGATTCAAACCATCCACATCCCCCGCCGGGTCAGGGCTGATCCAGCGCTGCAGCCACGGCGCGTAATACCGCTCGCCGTAGTAATAGAGCCCGGTGGCGTCGCGTTCTTTACCCGCATATCGGTAGAGCCTGTAGTCGCCCTGGATCGCAGTCCTGCTGGCGCTCCACGCCGTCGCGCCGTAGGGATAGTAACCTTCCTGACTCAGCAACCGGCCCTGCTCGTCCACCACCAACAGGCTGCTGTTGAGAGGGTCGAGCACGTGAAACTGAACCTGCTCGGCGTCCATGCCGGCGGGGCGGCCCGCATCCCATTGCAACACCGTCACCCGGCTGCCTTCCACATCGAGATCCAGCAGGTTGAGACGCTGGCCCCTGCGCCATTGCATCTGCAGGCCAGGTAGATAATAGGTGCGTTGGGTCTGTGCACCGTCGCCGACCTTATTGCGCCTGAACTTGAGTACGCGCTGGCCCTGGGCATCGTAGAGGTAGCCCTCGACGTCCGGCTCGCCCTCCTCGCGTGCAACCTGGGTCACGTGGGCCAGTTGGTTGCGCACGTTCCAGGCCATCTGCTGGCCGCTGCCCAGCATGCGCTGGTTGCCGTTGCCATCAAACTGCGCAGCCGTTGGCGGCACATCGCCGAGCACGGCGCGATTGCTGTCTGGCGCCAGCGTCATGCGCCGGGTGTAACCGCCTCCAATACCTGAGGCATGGCGCAGGTGCGTGAGGTTGCCAGCTTCGTCATAGGTGTAACGCTGAGTGTAAGGGCGCCACAGCCCCTCGTCCGGCGCACCGAACAGCACCTGCGGCGCCGCCTGGCCCGCTGTACTGCGAGAATGTTCGCGCCCCGTGGCGACGGTGAGTTGGTAGAGCGTGTCGTATTCGTAGCGGTTGACCGCCTCAATACGCGTGTTGCTGCGCCACTGCGTGGGCTGGGCCTGGTCGTCGAGGCTGAGGACATTGCCCACCGGGTCGTAGCTGAGCCGCAGGTCTTGCAACGGTGTGTCGGCCTCGCCCTGGCGGTAGGTCTTTATCTGCAACAACCGCGCGCTTTGCGGCGCAAAACGTGCAGTCTTGATCAGCAAATGACCGGCCCGCTCGTACGTCAGCTGCCCATTGGCGTTGTACTCGCGCTGATGCAGCAACGCCTTGCGCGAGCCGCCCTTGAGGGTAATGGCGAGGTCCTTGAGCCGTCCGTGCAGCCCATATTTACGATGCTGGCGGTTGCCCTTGGCATCGGTCTGCTCAAGCAACGCGCCGAGGGCGTCGTAGCGGCTAACGGTGGTATAGGCCGCGGGTTCCAGCAGCCGGTCTTGTGCTTCGACCGTTGGCGGCCAGTCGACGTTTTCGGAATCGAGACGAAAGCGCCGGGTTTGCCTGAGCGCTCTCTGGTCAATCGTGTACTCGTTGATCACCTGGGTGCCGGCAGGATCGGCATGCCGAATCAACCGGCCACACCGGTTCAAGGCTGCGGCCTCAGGGGTCGCACCTGCATAGGTGAGACGCTCGACACACCGCTCCTGTGGCTCGTCAGCCGACTGTTCGAACACGTCGGTCAGGCGTTGCGAGGTGTCATAGACGTAGCGTTGACAGGCCCCCCGAGCATCCCAGGTACGCAACAGTTGCCCTGCCTCGCTCATCAGCATCAGGCGTCGGCCGGCGTCCGCACTGTCGCGCAGGAGCGTGACCCCGGACAGGCTGTGGACCCAGGTTTCGCAAGCTCGTGTCTGGGGCGCCTGGGTACTCTGGGCATACCGACGCGGATCCCACTGTTGCTGCAGGAAACCACTGGCGCCATACACCTGGCGACTGATACGCGCCTGCGGTTCAGCCTGGGCGTTGGCGCGATGATAGGCCAGGGTGCGGACCGTTAGCCCACGGGGGTCTAACGCCACAATCGTGGGGGTATTTCGATGGAGTGAAGCAGACATGATCACATGACCCAATTGCACTATGGTCAGCAAAGCCTAGGGATCATGGGAGAGGGAAACGAGGTATCGGGTTATGGCGGCACACGCCAGGCAGCTTCAACCGGCGCTTGCCGGTTGAAGCCCAGGCCGGGTGTTAATGCCCGCCAGCACACGTCGGCGAAGCGGGCGCCGCGCCGACTTGAGCCCATTCTTCAGGCGTATAGGTGTGCAGCGCCAGCGCATGAAATTCGCTCATCAGGTCACCCAGGGTGGCGTAGACCTTCTGGTGGCGCTTGACGCGGTTGAGCCCCTCAAACTGCTGGCTGACCAGCACGGCCTTGAAATGGGTCTGCAACCCACGGCTGTGCATATGGCTTTCATCCAGCACGCTCAAGTGTTGCGGGTCCAGGGCGGCGAGCGCCGTTTCGATACGCTGTTGCATGGTCATTCCTGCTTACTTCTTCTTGGCCGGGGCAGCTTTGGGCGACAGCTCGTTGGTCATGTCTTCCAACAGCTTGTTGACCACTGGTACGGCGCTTTCCAGCTTGGCCTGGGTCATCTGTGCCGATTGCTGGGTCAGTTGCGGCATTTTTTCCAGGACTTTCTTGCCCAGTGGCGACTGGTAGAACGCGACCAGGTCCTTGAGCTCGGATTCGCTGAAGTTGGTGGTGTAGAGTTTGACCATGTCCGGCTTGAGCTTCGGCCAGCCGATGGCTTGGTCCAGGGCGGCGTTGGCCTTGGCCTGGTAGCTGTCCAGAACGGACTGCTTGGCGGCTGGCGCCTTGGTCTGTTCGAAACGCTGGGCGAACATCTGCTGCACTTGCATGTACAC
>Ga0308161_1000294_pt1 | contig 91508 bp, 75 predicted proteins | sample PhyFR2_FD_201034 | JGI IMG/M metagenome (GOLD analysis project Ga0308161, IMG submission 201034) | Phyllosphere microbial communities from UC Gill Tract Community Farm, Albany, California, United States - DLSLF.R2 | ecosystem: Host-associated > Plants > Phyllosphere > Unclassified | place: USA...
CCGTGTTTCCACCGCACAGAACATCGGTGGTAACCCGAGCAAGGCGCTGCAAGCGCCGATTCATTCGCTGCAACATCACTTGATCAGCGGACTGCGCCACCTGGTTCAGCACGAGCTGAAACTCAACCAGCCAGGTGCCGCGGGATGGCTAACCCAAGACGCACTCTGGCTGGTCAGCAAGACAGTCACGGACAAGCTGCGAGCCTATTTGCTGTCGCAATCAATTGAGGGCATTCCCTCCTCCAACATCGCAGTGTTTGACGAACTGCAATCCCATGGGTTAGTCGAGTCGACCCCCGAAGGCAAAGCTATCTGGACCGCGCTCGTGGCACAGGGCAACTGGCAGCAGAGCTTTACCTTTCTGCGCCTTCAGCCGGCGTTGATTTGGGGAAGCGAAGACCGGCCAGAAGCTTTCAGCGGAACGGTGAGTATTGCAGCCCATGAGCATTTAACTGCTACCCCGGCACCAGCACCAGCCCCCGAGACAATCAGTGCAAGATCAGGTCAAAGACAACCGCAGCCGGATCCCATGGGGCTAGGGGATGCCGATTACCTCTGCACACTGCTGGACATTTTCGAGTTGGAAAAGCCTGAAGCAGGTGATGCATTGTCAGAAAGTACTGTCGAAACTTCAACGCTTCAGTCGGATAACCCAGGCCAGGCATTCCTGAATTGGGTCAAGAAAGGCATTCTCAGCCACAAGCTGATCATCAACGACAGCAAAGCTAAAATCCACACAGTGGATGGGAGCGTATTTCTGGTCACGCCTGGACTTTTTCAGCGCTATGCTCAGGAGTTTCCGGGCATCTCACTAGGGGTCGATTCCGCAGGTGAGGAATGGCGATGGGTGCAGAAGCAGTTTGAGAAACTGAAGGTCCACAGGAAGCGCGACGACGGTTTGAACATCTGGATCTGCCAGGTGGAAGGTCCACGGAAGAAAGCAACCCTCAAAGGCTATCTGCTAGTAAATCCAGCACTTTTATTCGAAGCTGGGCCAATACCTGCGGACAATCCTTTTCTTAAAGTGGATAAGCGTAAACTTCGGTAGCCCTCAAAAGAGCTCAATAGGCAAAGTCGACGCTGGAATACCCGCCACTGAACCATACTCTTGCTACCTCTCAGCGGCCCACAATGTTTAGTGACGGACTGAATGCAGTAAGTACACACTTCCGAATCAAGCTGGCATTGATACCATGGCGGACTCCCCTAGTGCACACAAAAGGGGCGGGGAAGTGCATCGACACCCACATTTTGAATTTGTTAGCCACGTGAAACGGCATCAACCCGGTCACTGAATGAACCCAGGTAATGAGACCCCGTGAATGATGCTATTTACTATTGTCGCTGCTGGCCGCAATGGCAGACCAGTTCCGCGGTAGGGATCATGACTCACCCTTTTACCCACTGAAAAATAAAGAAGCTCAACTCCATGAGTTAAGCAGCTGTACTCAAATGTGTACTTTTTCTATTTCTCTGGCAAGCCAGCATTGCAAGGCGTGCCTAAAGAATTGATAGAAGGCGCCCCCTTTTATCGTTCAGACTACCAATGCACAACACTTTCGCAGATCCGCTGAAAAAACACGGGTTTCTAATAATCCTAATGTGCCTGATTGGAGTTATCGTATCAATGGATGGGAAACTGCGTTGCACTGGCTGTACGCCTCGGAGTCTAGATAACATTGAAAGCTTCATCATGTGACCCGACCAGAAAGGTGATAAACCGACTTCAACGCCCGCACCTCTATAATTTAATAAAGAAATAGAAAGTTTCCGCAGGCTAAGCGCATCGGTACGCGCAGCCCCAACAATAGGAAACTTGTCCTGCTAGCCGCCGAAACTATCCTCTTCCAGTTCAGCGCTCTATTGCTGCTCAACAAAGAGCTGCCCGGATTTTCCGATGATAAACGCCTTCGTCTCCATCGGTGAGACATTGGTTAGCCTACCGTTATCCGGAGACTGCTCGCTGAGGGGATAAACGTGGTTTCCCACCTAGCCAGCCTTCGTGGCTATCTGGCCGAGGAAACTACCCCGCAGCGCTTACAAACACATCGCAGGCAACGATGCATCGACCATGTGGCGGGAAAGCTCTAAGGCAACGGTCCCGCTCAAATTCAGGGAAGTGGGCGTGACCAGGTACCGAGTATGTGGTCAGGTACAATCAGGAGGTGCCTTTAATCACGCCTTTCAACAGCGAGTCCAAACAGACCGCTATCTCGCCCGGCCATGAAGGCGAAATCCGCCCGATCGGGGAACAGCCATACAACGACTACATCCTGCTCCAACGCCTGAGGGCACCTAGCGTGAAAGCCTTCGCGCATAAAATCCAGGTGGGAGGGGAGTGGCGGTGACTACGACCAATTGCGCTATGGAACATTGCTCTATTTTTTGATCGAGTAAGGCCTCTCAAACCATGAACCGGTGCCATGACAGCGTGCGTAGTCCACAGCGTTGGGAAACGCCCAAAAAGCCCAATCGGAACCATTAAGCAAGATACCGCATATTAAGCATTTACTCCTGCCTCATTACAACTGATAATGATTATCAGTTAGACAATTTGGCAAATTCCCAACTGAGCATTTTCCTTGCCGCTTGGTACAAGCCCCCTCTGCCTCTACTCCATACAAAAAAGGAGTTCTGAATGCGTGTTCTAGTGGTCGAAGATGACAGCTCAGTCAGTCACTGGCTTGGCAGCAAACTGCACGCATCCGGCCACAACTGTCGGCTTATAGACAACGGCGAAGGTGCGTTACAGATCCTCAAGAATGAAGCCTTCGATGTGGTGATCCTCGACCGCATGCTGCCGCGCATGGATGGGATAGAAGTGCTCCACCGTCTGCACGGCATGGCGCGCCCGCCGATATTGATCCTGTCCGCCAACGACCAATCCAGCGATCGCGTAGAAGGCCTTCGCGCCGGTGCCGACGACTACCTGGGCAAGCCCTTCGACTTCACCGAGTTGTTGCTGCGCCTGGAGTTGCTGGCCCGACGTCACAACCAGACCGCCCAGGAAGACTGCATCCGAGTCGAAGACATGCAGATCGACCTGACGCGACGTGAAGTCACGCGGGCCGGCAAGCGCATCGACCTTACCGACAAGGAGTTCAAGCTGCTGCAGGTGCTGGCCGAGCATGTCGGCCAGACCGTCACCCGGGGCATGTTGCTGGAGAAAGTCTGGGGTTATCACTTCGACCCACAAACCAACCTGATCGACGTACACCTGTCCAAATTGCGCAACAAACTCGACAAGGGCTTTGAGCGCGCAATGATTCGTACCGTTCGGGCAATCGGCTATGTATTTGGTTAACCGCAACCTGAAACTGCTGCTCAACACCAGTAACTTTCGCCAAGCCACCACGATTGCCTTCATCTGCCTGTTGGTTGCCCTTGCCTCCATCATCCTCAGCAACCAGTTGCTGGTGGTGGTGATGCGCAGCCATGTGCGCGACATGATCCTCACCGACGTGCGCACCCAGCAATACCACGGGCGCTTGAGCGATGCCCGCGAAGCCGCGCGCAACCTGCTCAATGGCCAGGCCCTGGAAGTGCGCAAGGACCGCCACTCCATTGTCTTTGACGAAGCCGGCAATGCCCTGTTCGGTGATGCCCGGCTGCTGCCGAAAATGGACTGCCCTGCGCCGTGCAACACCAACTGGCGCCATGGCACGCTGCGCACCGCCAAGGGACGCGAAGCAGACATCCTTGGCCTGCTGATGCCACTGCCCGGCGGTGGCCAATATTTCAGCGCCTATGACTTGCGCCCCATGCTTGAACGCACGCGCATGATCCCGCTGATCGCCGGTGCCGGACTGCTGGTCATACTCCTGTCCATCGTGTTGATCAGCCTGCCGTTCAGCATGCGCAACCTGTACCGCATCAACAGCATCCGCGATGCACTGGCACGTTATGCCGGGGGCGATCACAGCGTACGCGTGCCCTATGCCCAGCAGGGCGACGAGTTCGATCGCCTGGGCCTGGAGATCAACCAGGGCCTGTTGCGCATCAACAAGCTTATGGACGAAGTGAAAAACATCACCACCCACATCGCCCATGAACTGCGCACTCCGCTCACGCGCCTGCAAAGCCGCCTGTTGAGCGCGGTGGACATGGTCGACGGCCAAGCCCGCATTGAACTGCTGCAAGCGGTGCAGGACAGTGAGCGCATCCAGAACCTGTTCCGGGCGGTGATGCGAGTCGCCGAAGTGGAGACCGGGCGCCTGGCCTATCAGTTCGAAACCTTCCCTGCCCATGGCCTGCTGGCAGATGTGGTCGAGTATTACCTGCCGTTGGCCGAGGAGCGCTGCTGCCCGCTGTTGATTCAAGCCCCCAGCGACTGCTGGCTCTACGGCGACAAGGCCCTGCTGTTCCAGGCCATGGCCAACCTGGTCGACAACGCCCTCAAATATGCACCGGCAGGCCTGCCCATCACGCTCAAGGCGTACCAGAACCCGGAGTACTGCTACCTGTGTGTCGCCGACCTCGGCCCCGGCATTGCCGCAGCCCAACGCACTACCGCAATTGAGCGTTTCCAGCGCCTGGACACCAGCGGTGGCACACCAGGCAATGGCCTGGGACTGACCATGATCCGCGCGATTGCCGAACTGCATGGCGGGGACTTGATCCTGGAAGACAATCGGCCTGGCCTGCGCGCCGTGATCCAGCTGCAAAAGCACCCGACGGCCTGAAACAGCGGCGTTCCTTAAGCATTCTTAATAATTCGGCTGTTGCTTGCCAATTGAGAATAAATCTTAATATCGTCACTTCGCCGGGAGCAGGTTTGCGCCAGGCATCCCTTTGTTTTCAGCCTTTCAGGAGCCTCACCATGGCCAACCGCCTTAAAGCTTTTTTCGCTGACGAAAGTGGTGTGACCGCCATCGAATACGGGATTCTCGCCGCCGCCATGGCCGCTGCGATCGGTGTGATCTTTGGCTCTGAAGGGGTGTTCGTCACTGCGCTCAAGGAACGTTTCGCGTCCATCGCCGACCAGATCACCAACACCAACAACCCCGGTACCAGCAAGTAAGCGCGGGTGACGGAGCGAGTCATGCCATCCACGCTTGCCTTCCTGGTGTTGACCCCGGCCTTGTGCTGGGTGATCTGTACCGATCTGCTGTATCGGCGCATCCATAACACCCTGGTACTCACCCTGATCGCCCTGTGGGTCGCCTTGCCAGTGATGGCATTGCTCGGGCAGGGTCCTTGGGCGGCGTTTGGACGCAGCGAGATCGTGCATGAGCTCAGTGGCTCCGTGACCGGCGCCGTCATCGTGCTGCTGGTGGGCTACGGCCTGTTCAGCCTGGGCCGCGTCGGTGCGGGTGACGTCAAGCTGATGGCGGTGATGTGCCTGTGGATCGACTGCGATGACCTGATGGCCTTCCTGATCATTACCGCCCTCGCCGGCGGCATGCTCGCCCTGGCGCTGCCACTGTTGACCCTGGTGGAAAACACCTACGCGCGGGGCTGGTTGAAGGTTGGCAAGCGTTACCCGCAACTGAACATTCCGGTGCCCACGGTGCTCACGCCAGATCGCCCGCAAGGCATTCCCTACGGCCTGGCCATTGCCAGCGGTGCGTTCTACACCTTGCTGTTTCCTATTCACTCTTGATCTCGGGCTGATCCCATGAAAACCCCTTCCATTCTTCTGCTGGCCGGTGCTCTGGTCGTGGCCGGCGGCGCTGCCCTGCTCGCCCGGGCCTTGCTTGCCACCCCGGCGAAACCGCCGGTGGTGCAACAGGTCGCGGCGCCGGTCGTCGAGCCAGAGCCCAAACAAGCGATCCTGGTGACCTCACGCGACATCAAGCCGGGCGAATTCATCGACACCGCCAGCGTGGAATGGCAAACCGTCGAGCACAAATACTCGCCCCTGCAGTACTTTCTGCGCGAGCAGGACACCGTCGACGTGCTGCTCGGCGCTACCGTGCGCCAACCCATCGCCAAGGGCCAGCCACTGATCAACAACCTCGTGGTGCGCCCTGGCGAACCCGGCTTCGTCGCCGCCGTGCTCAAACCGGGGATGCGTGCCGTGGCCGTGCCGACCAATGCCGTGGCCAGCAACTCCGGCCTGGTTTCGGCCGGCGACCGGGTCGACGTGATCCTGAGCCTGAACCTCGCCGCCGAAAGCAAAAGAAGCACGGGCGCGTCCGACGGCCTGCCGAAGCTGGCGTCCCAGACCCTGCTGCGTAACGTCCGCGTCCTGGCCCTGAACAACGTCACCCGCGGCGACATCAGCCTGCGTGAAAGCCCGGCCGACCTGGCCTTACGCAAGAAGCAACGCCGCGACACCGAGTTCTACGAAACCGTGACCCTTGAAGTGCCCCCGTCACAGGCCGAACGCCTGGCGCTGGCGCGGGAAATCGGCACCCTGCAACTGGCGCTGCGCGGCATCGCGGAAACCTCGGGCGACGGCCCGCAACCAGGCAGCCAGAGTGCGACCACCTTGCGCCAGGCCACTCGGATCTACGACGGTTTCAACCCGCCGATCCAGGCGTTTCGCGGCGCCCAGTTGGAAATGGTCAAGGTCAACTAAGCAGACATTCGTCCCCAATTCATAGCCAGCCGTGACGCTGGCCGTACTCGCCTACTCGGAACCCGACACCATGAAGTTCGCCTCGAAGACTCCGGCGTTGACGCTGGCGTGCGCCCTGAGCATCAGCTCGACCTGGCCAACCATCGCCCTGGCCGAAGAACCCGCCCAGGACTACCCCGAAGACCAGATCATCGGCCCGGTGCACCCCGACACGCCCGAAGACGCTCAGGCGGATCAGGTCGAGCAGGCGTTTTACACCGCGCCGACCAGAAACCCGCGCTTGCCGGCCAAGCTCACCGAAGTAAAAGAGACCGAAGACATCCAGTTGCTGGTCAAGCAAGGTCGCCTGCTGCAGTTGCCACGCGCGGCGGCCAAAGTGCTGGTGGCCGACCCCAAGGTCGCGAGCTTCCAGATGCCCTCCAGCAGTAGCGTATTCCTGTTTGCAGAAGGGGCTGGCACCACCACCCTGTATGCGTTGGACCACAACGACGACGTCATCGCGGCCATCCGCCTGGTGGCCCGCCATGACCTGGCGGCCCTCAGCGAGCAAATCAATAACGAAATTCCCGGCGCCCATGTCGAATTCGGTCCCTCCTCGGGCAATGGCCTGATCGTGCGCGGCCAGGTACGTACACCGCAGCAAGCCAAACAAGTGATCAGCAGCGTGCAGGCCTACCTCGGCTCCAGCGATGACAAAAATGGTGGCCAGGGTGGCGGTGGCGCAGGCGGTGAAGTCCCGCCACCCCGGGTGATCAACCAGTTGAAGGTGGAGCTGTCGGCCCAGGTCAATATCAGCGTGCGCATCGTCGAAGTGTCGCGCAGCCTGAGCAGCCAACTGGGCATGAACTGGGAAGCCACGCTGAAGAACAACAACTACTTCTTCAGCAACGCCAGCAGCCTGTTTACCGCCACCAACAGCGGCATCACCCCGCTGCGTACGGCCACAAACGCGGTCGCGGGCGGCTCCCATACCCGAGGGTCCACCAGCGTCGCCGGGTTGCTCACCGCGTTGTCCGAAGACGGCCTGGCCACGGTACTGGCCGAGCCCAACCTCACCGCCATGTCAGGCGAAACGGCAGGTTTTGCCGCCGGCGGTGAAGTGCCGATCGTGATCATCACCAACAACAACGTGAGCATCGAGTACAAACAGTACGGGGTGATCATGCGCATGACCCCCACTCTGCTCTCGCCCAACCGCATCAGCCTGCACGTGGCCCCGGAAGTCAGCGACCTGTCGGACGAAGGCGCCGTGACCCTGGAAGGCAACGTGATCCCTGCGTTCAAGGTGCGCCGCGCCGACACCACCGTCGAACTGGCCAGCGGCCAAAGCTTCGCCCTGGCCGGCATGTTGCGCAGCAACATCAACCAGAGCGTCACCGGCGTACCGGGGCTCAAAAATATCCCCGGCTTGGGCCGCTTGTTCGAAACCGAGAAAAGCGACCAGCAAGACACCGAGCTGGTGATCATCGCCACCGCCTACGTGGTCGAGCCCACCAGCCCTGGCGATTTGCAGACACCCGGACGCGGCATTCGCGCCCTCGACACCCAACTGCCGAGCCAGGCATCCGCCGGCTACCTGTACTGAGTCACGGAGAGATGCCCATGCCTGCGATCAAACCCTTGATGCCCCTGCTGGCCGCGGCCCTGCTACTGGCTGGCTGCGATCACCAGATCAACCAGATGCGCGAAAACCGCTTCCAGCCGTACAACCAGGCCCAGGCGCCCAGCGTAAAACCGCAAGCGTTGATGGCCGCCCTGCATACCAATGGCAGTGGCAGCCTCACGCCCGACTCCCTGGCTAATCTCAACACCTTGTTGCGCAGCCAAGGCCGTCTGCATAACCAAACCCTGACGCTGCGGCCCTTCACCCCGGCCGGCGAAACGCTGAGCAAGCGCCTGGCCACAGTCCTGCGTGAACTGGGCTCCCCGGCACAACAGATCATCGTCGCTCCGGTGCAACTGCGCGTCGGCAACGCCAGTGATGAAGACCTGCAAGTGGTCTCCGAGGCCATGGTGGTGACGGTCCCGGATTGCGCCGTGGCCGATGGCCAGAGCTGGACCGTCAAACCGTTCCAGGCCACCGGGCAACTGGGCTGTGCCAACCGCGCCAACATTGCGCGCATGGTCGCCGACCCGCGTGACCTGGTCCGCGCCCAGGCCCTGGACAGTGGCGATGGCAACACCGCCGTCAACAGCGTGACCCGCTACTACGACGATGAGCCGCGCGAGTTGCTCGACATCGACTTCAGCAAGAACTGACCAGGGAGCCACGCCATGAACGACTCGAACACCCCGGGCAGCCTGCCGGACCTGCTGTTGTTTGCCGCCAACGCCGAGCAGGCGCGGCTCTACGGCGAACACCTGGTACGCCTCGGCTACGCGGCTGAATACGCACGCAACGGTGGCATTGCCGCGGCCATCGAATGGACCCGCGCCCATCCGGTGCCAGCCCTGTTACTGGTCGACCTGGACGACGAAGCCCTGCCGCTGCACGCGATCAACGAACTTAGCCATAGCTGCGATCCGGCGTGCCAGATCATCGCCCTGGGCAGCCGCCAGGACGTCAACCTGTACCGCACGTTGCTGCACCACGGCCTGTTCGATTACCTGATCAAACCCGTCCCGCTGGACCAGTTGGCCGACACCCTCACCCGCGCTGCCGGCAACGAGCAGCACGTGCCCGCGCGCACCGGCCGCACCATCGCGGTCACCGCCGCGAGTGGGGGTGCGGGCACCAGCACCGTAGTCAGCGGCCTGGCGCGCTTGCTCTCGGAGCACCGTCATACCCACTGCGCAGTGGTCGACTTCGACCGTGCCAACGGCGACCAGGCATTGCTGCTGGGCTATGAGGGCGAAGCCGGACTGACGGCCGTATTGGCCAGTGAAGAAATCGACACACGCTTTTTGCAGCGGTCCATGGGCCAGATCAACGAACGCCTGTTTCTGCTCGCCCAGGAAGCCAACCTGCATTCCGCTCCGACGCTGGATGCCGAGCACTTGATGAACCTGGGCGGCAACCTTTGCCATATGTTCAACCAGGTGATCTGGGACCTGCCCGCCGGGCGGCCCTCGGGGGCCCTGGAGGTACTGGCCAACGCGCAGACGCGGATTATCCTCACCGACCTCACCGTACAGGACGCCCGCCACACCCTGCGCCTGCTGCGCGAAATCGGCGACGAGAGCAGCGGCCAGCACCTGCTGCTGGTGGTCAACCCGACACGCAATGCCGGTGCGGGCCTGATTGATCGGGCGCAATTCGAAGCCTTCGTGGGCCGGCGCATCGACCTGGTACTGCCCCATGTCGGCAATGTGCTGAGCCAAAGCCTGTTGCGCGGACCGCTGAGCCTTGCCGGCGTACCGGCGTTCGAAAACGCCCTGCTAGACCTCGCCGACCTCGCCTGCGGCCGCCAACCGGCCAAACGCTCGGGCACCCCATTGAGCATCATCACCCGCTTGAAGCACGCCCTTGGGCGTCCACGCACAGCGGCCTGAGCCAAGGAGAACCGAGCATGCTCATCCGTCAACCGAAGAAACCCCAGGCGCGCGCAACACCCGCGCCTGCCGCCGCCCCTGCCCCTCAGGAAGTACGCGCCACCAGTGTGCAACGCAGCGCCGCCAGCAAAGCCGTGGACCTCACCGCCCTCGCCCATCGCAAGCTAATTCGCAGCCAGCTCTACGATCAGATCGACCCACTCAAGGCCGCGGGCCTGGGCCGCGACAAACTACGGGTGCAGATCGAAACGGTGATCCGCCGAATCTGCGACGACAACCGCTTGCAGCTTTCGCGTCAGGAAGAAGAAAGCATCGGCGAAGAGATGCTCAACGAAATGGTGGGCATCGGTCCAATCCAACCGTTGCTCGCCGACGACTCGGTCAACGACATCCTGGTCAACGGTGCCGGCCAAGTGTTTGTCGAGCGATTCGGCAAGCTGGAACTGTCGCCCATCACCTTTATCGACGAAGAGCATGTGTTCAACACGGCCCAGCGCATCGCCGCCGCCGTCGGCCGGCGCATCGACGAAAGCCACCCGATGGTGGATGCACGCCTGGCCGATGGCAGCCGGGTCAACGTGATTACTTACCCGCTGGCCATCGACGGCACCACCATCTCCATTCGTAAATTCATGCGCCGCAACATGTCCCTGGAAATCCTCGCCGAGCGCGGCGCGATGTCGGCGCAGATGGCCGAGGTGCTGCAACGGGCGATGCTGGCCAAGCTCAATATCATCGTCTCGGGCGGCACCGGCGCGGGCAAGACCACGTTGCTCAACGCCCTGTCGCAGAAAATCAGTGATGCCGACCGCATCATCACGATCGAAGATGCCGCCGAACTGCAACTGCAGCAAATCCATGTGGTGCGCCTGGAAACCCGCCCGGTCAGCGCCGAAGGCACCGGCAAGGTCGACCAGCGCGACCTGGTGCGCAACGCCCTGCGGATGCGCCCCGACCGCATCATCCTCGGCGAAGTGCGCGGCGGTGAAAGCTTCGACATGCTCCAGGCGATGAACACCGGCCACGATGGTTCGCTGTGCACCGTGCACTCCAATACCCCGCGCGACGCGATCATGCGCATGGAAAACATGGTGATGATGGCGAGCATGCAACTGCCGCTGGAAGCGATCCGCCGCCAGATCGCCAGTGCGGTCAACCTGATCGTGCAGATCGAACGCATGCGCGACGGCGCGCGGCGCGTGGTGTCTATCACGGAAATCTGCGGCATGGAAAACGACGTGATCCAGACCCAGGAGCTGTTCGGCTTCAAGACCACCAGCGTTGATGCCAAGGGCCACCTGATCGGCGAATTTGTCGCCAGTGGCCAGCGCCCGCAGTTCTATAGCAGCCACGCCCATTTGTTCGAAGGGCAATGTTGATGGACGCCCTCCTCGACCTGTTTACCGTGCTGGTATTTGTGCTGGTGCTGCTGGTATTCCTGGCGGCGCGCAGCCTTAACCGCCGACGTCGTAGCGACGAGGCCAACCGCCTGCGCCTGGAACGCCTCAAGGTCTTGTTCGATAGCCACGAAGCCCCGGCAGTCAGACCCTCCGGGGCATTGGCCGAGGCCGAAAACGTGCTGCGCGAACTGGAAAATCCGCCCCTGGAAACCCTGCCACTGCTTGGCCCGGTCATCGCAAGGGTGTGGCTCAACCTGCGCGTGCTGGGCTGGCACAAGAGTTTGCGCATGCGCATCATCCTGCTGAGTCTGTGCAGCCTGATGATCGCCGTGCTGCTGGGCCGCGAAACGCCGATGCCGCTGCTGTTCGGCAGCCTGTTCGGCGTGCTCGCGTTTTTGGGGATCGGCAACGTGCTGTACCGCAATGCACTGGCCAAGCACCTCAAGGAATTGCGCCTGAGCCTGCCTCAGGCCATTGACGCGATCACCCGCACCGCCCGCGCCGGGGTGCCGATCAGCAACGCCTTCACCCTGGTTGCGGAAAATATCCCCGGCCCCCTGGCGGTGGAATTTGCCCTGATCGACAACTGGCTGCGCCTGGGCGTGCCACTGCGCCAGGTGATGCAGGATTCCACCTTGCGCGTGCCGCTGAACGAGTACCGGTTTTTCGCGGTGATCCTGATCATCAACCAGGAAGCCGGTGGGCGCCTGGGCGAGACCCTGGACCGGCTGTCGGCGACCCTGCGCGAGCGCCACGAGTTACAACTGAAGATCCAGGCCAAGACCTCCGAAGCCCGTGCCTCGGCGAAGATTGTCGGCGCGCTGGTGCCGTTGTCCCTGGGCTACATGTACCTCAATTCGCCCAAGGATTTTCACTTCCTGCTTAACGATCCCACCGGCAACAGCGTGCTGTTCTATGCCTTCGGCAGCGTGACCCTGGGCCTGTTGATCACCCACATGATGGTGCGCAGAGTGCTATGAACCTACTTGATGATCCCCTCGTCCAAGGTGCTCTCGGCCTGCTGTTATGCGGCCTGGGCGTTGCGCTGATCGGTGCCTATCGGCAGCAGCGGCCAGACGGCCTGGCCCTGCGCCTGGGTAAAAAGACCACGGATGCCACGCACGCGCCCATCGACGACAACATTTTGCGCGGCCAGGGCCTGCAACTGTCACCGAGACTGCGCGCGCTGTTGCTGCCCCTGGCGGAGGTGGGCGACAAGCTGGCCGGCACCGCCAGCGACCGCGAACACTTGCGCCGCCTGCTGGGCATGGCCGGCTTTCGCAGCCGCGAAGCCCTGGGCCTGTTGATGAGCGGCAAGTACGCCCTGGGCCTGGTGCTGCTGTGTACGGTGTTATTCGGCGTGCTGGAACCCGGCTCGCGCATGAGCCTGAACGGTATCGCCGGTGGCCTGATCGCACTGTTTGTCGGCACCACGTTGCCGGAGCTCTGGCTCAAGGTTCGCGCCGGCCAACGTGGCGGGCGCCTGGACCGCAGCCTGCCGGACGCCCTGGACTTGATGGTGATCTGCGCCGAAGCCGGCCTGCCGCTGGGCCGGGTGCTGCAGGTGGTATCCCGCGAGATGAGCCTGTCGGCCGTGGAAATGGCCGACGAACTGCGCTACACCCAGGCCGAACTGCAGATCCTCAGCGATCGCCCCAAGGCCCTGCTCAACCTCGCCGAACGCACCGGCGTACGCAGTGTGGAAGTGATGGTCGCCACACTGATCCAGGCCGAGCGCTACGGCACGCCGTTGTCCCAGGCGTTGCGCACAATTGCCGATGAAAGCCGCAAAACCCTGATCCTCAACCTTGAAGAAAAGGCTGGCAAGTTGCCGGCGCAACTCAGCGTGCCGCTGATGACCCTGATCCTGCCGCCGATCATCGCCATGATGGGCGCCCCGGCGATGGTGCGCATCATCCGCCTGCTGGGCAGTTGACAATGATTTTCCGGAGCCCCACTACCATGTCCCGTGCCTTGCATTTTGTGCTGTTGCTCAGCCTGTTGAGCCTCAGTGGCTGCAGCAGCCTGCCGTCGCTGAACCGTGATACCACCGCCGTCGCCGGCCTCGACAGCAAGGAGGCCAAGGAAGCCCTGCGCCTGGCCCGCGTGCTGCGCGACAATAGCCGCCTGCCAGGTGCCTATGAAATCTACGAGCGCATGGACCAGCGCCAGCAACTCAAGGGTGTGTACCTGATCGAGTACGCCAGCGTCGCCGCCCAGGTGCGCCCGCCCCGCGAGACCTTTGCGCTGTACAACCGCGCTCGCCAGGAATTAGGCGGCAACCTGCAAGCAATGCCCGGTGACCAGCGTGTGGCGCTGTGCAGCGGCCTGGCCCGCGCGCGGCTGGCCATGGGCGGCGCGGCCCTCGCGGCCAAGGACTTCCAGTGCGCCCTCGAGGTGGAACCCGAAAACCCACAGAACCTCAATGGCCTGGGCGTCGCCTTGAATATCCAGGGGCAAAACCAGGCCGCTCGCGAAGCGTTTGAAAAAGCCCTGGCCATCGACCCCTCAAATGTTGCCGCCACCAACAACCTAGCACTCAACTGGCTGCAAAGCGGCGACAGCGCCAAGGCCATCGGCCTGCTCAACCAGCCTCGGGAAAGCCGCGACGCCTCACTGAAACTCAACCTGGCCCTGGCCTACGTGCTCGACGGCCACGACGATACCGCGCGCCGCGTGCTGCTGGAAAGTATCGACCCCAGCTACGCCGAACCGATCCTGCGCGACTTCCAGGCCACCCGCGAGCGCATCGCCAACGGTGCGCCGCTGGCCAGCGAACTGCTCGCCGCGAGCCAGCGCCCCCTGGCACTCGCCGAGCAACGTTGATGAGCCGTGCGCTGAAGCGTCTGTGGCGCGGACAGGATGCCGTCACCGCCACCGAAACCGCGTTCATCCTGCCGGTGCTGCTGTTCGCCGTGATGATCCTGTTCGAACTGGCGCGTATCGCCATGGTGATCGGCATCGGCAGCCTGGCCCTGGAACATGCGGTGCAGGATTTTCGCGCAGAAGAGAGCTTCTACCTGAAAAGCGCCGACGCCCTGCAAGCCGACATAGAGACCCGCATGCTTCGCTACTCCTATGGCTTTCTCGGCGAGAACAACCTGGAGATCGATGTGTTGCCGTTCGACAACCTGCACCTGTTCGGCCAGGACCGCCAGAGCGCCACCGCCGCAGAACAGGCGGAGCAGGCGCAAAGCTTCAAGTCGCCCCCGATCCTCAGCATCACTGTGGACCTCAGCCAGACCTTCATGACCCCGCTGCCCGGCCTATTCGGCCTGGGCAGCGGCTTCCAGTACCAATACCGCCACCTGCTGGGCAACCTGCCCAGCGAAGACCCCAGCGAGGACGACACCTGATGTCCAGCCTGCCCCGCCGCCAACGCGGCACGGCCATGATGGAGGGCATCCTGGTGCTGCCCCTGCTGATCGGCACCGCGCTGGTCAGCGCCGACCTGTACAACGTGCACCAGACGCGGGCCTATATGGAGCAGTCGGCGCACAACATCGCCTCGATCCTCGCCGCCCAGCCCAGCCTGGACAGCGACGGCCTCGATGCACTGGTGCGCCAGGCTGCGTCGCCGAAGATCCTCGGTAACTACCAACTGGTGATCAGCAAGGTGTCCCTGGACCGCAACATGACCTGGAAACCCCTGCAACGCGGCAGCGTCACCGGCATCTGCCCCAGCTACAGCCAAGGCCCGCACTACGTCGGTGGGTTACCCGAGGAGCAACCAGCGAGCGACGACGAGACCGGCGAGACCACCACCAGCAAGCGCTCCTTGCTCGTGGTGCAACTGTGCCGCAACACCAACACCCTGCTGCTGGGCAGCGGCCTGCTGATGGACAAAGACATCGAGGCCCTGGCGTTCAGCCGCATGCTGTATGACGAGCCGGCGTTGGACAAACAGTTGTCACGGGAAGCTGGGCTGGAGGACGAAGATGCAGGCTGATGGCCTGCGTTGGTCCTCCATATTAAGCATTCTTAATGAACCGACGATTGCCGGATATTGGGAATAGTTCTTATCTTTGCCGGCACTTGCGCATCCAATGATGAGCCCTCATGACACGCCCGTTTTCCCGGTTTCCCACTCAATGGTTGTTGCTCTTGCTAGTCAACGCGGGCCTGGCCTACGAAGGCCTGCACCTGCCCTGCGACGTCTTGCCCGCGGTCAAACCTACATGAAAAAAACCCTCAAGCGCCTGTGCCGCGAGCAGCACGGCGGCGTCGCGCCGTTTATGGTGCTGGCCATCGGCGGCGCGCTGCTTGCCACCGCCTACGCCATCGACCTGTCGCGCATGACCAACAACGCCAGCCAGGTCAAACGCGCCACTGACGCCGCCGCGATTGCCATCGGTAACCAGCAACTGATGGACAGCCGCACCACCGCCGCCGAGTTGAAAAAAATCGCCTGGGGTTATGTGCAGAACAACCTGGGCATGGACAGCGATCTGTTCGAGCAGTTGGAGTACGACTCCCTGACAGTCAGCAGCGCCGGCGGCGGCGATGCCCCGGTGACCTTGCGTGTGGAGGTGAGCCTGCATGCACAGGCGTTTTTGATCGGCGGCGAGCGTCGGCAACAGCAGGTGCACTCCACCGTCGAAGTGCTGTCACGGCCCACCGAAGTCGCGCTGATCCTGCCCACCACCCTCAGCGAAACCGCACCCAACCTCGCGGCGCTGCGGCGTTTAGGCAAGTCCTTCGCCGGCAACTTGCTGGGCGAAGAAAGTGACCAGGACAGCGACAATAAAGTCTGGTTGTCGCTGATTCCCTACAGCCAATCGGTGAACGTCTACGACCCCAAGGATCCGCAACGCATCAACCGCTGGGCAGCGCCCGGCGCGCTGAATCCGGTTGAACTGCGCAGCCTGTTCCGCACGGGCTACAGCAGCCTGGCCGACCGGCGTATTCCCGATCGCCGAGCCAACCTGCTGTGTGTCTACCGAGGCCTGGGCCTGGGCCAGAATTACTACTGGGATCATCCGCCGGCCGGGCAATTCAAGATCCATTACCGCCATGACCTGCCGGTCAATGGCAGCCCCGGCGCTCCGGCGATTTCCTGGCGCGGGCCCAACCCGGACTTCGGCGAGGCCGACGGGGTGGTCGATACACGCTTCATGGTCGCCGACAAAGGCTGCCCGAACGCGGCCTTGCTGCCCTTGACCCAGGACCGCGATGAGATCGACAAGCGCCTCGACCTGATCACCACCCGTTTCAACACCAACTACGCCATCGCCATGGGGTGGGCCGGCTCGGCCTTGTCACCGAACATGCGCGGCATCAACGGCTGGGGTGACAACGAGTTGCCCCTGGACTTCAACGAAGACGGCAACGCCGACAATGTGAAGATCATCGTGATGCTGGCCAATACCACCGGCGACTGGTTCGACACCGATAGCTACAACGCCGAAGTCGGCCAGGCCATCGATGGCGAAAGCAATACCACCCCGTCCACGGACGTAGCCGGGCGCCGCTTCGTTCGCCTGTGCGACAGCTTCCGCCAGCGCAACCTCAAGTTCTACTTCATCGGTGTGCGCCCAGGCGACCCGCGGGATTTCGGACGTCAGCTGTTCGATCGGGTCGCCGGCCCCGGGCTGCGTGTGTGCACCAACGGCGACAAAAACATGGTGTTCGCTGACGCCGAGAACTTCGTCGAGGGTGAAGACCAGATCGACACCTTGCTGCAAAACATCGCCGACAAGATCAAGCACGAGCGCTATGCGCGGCTGATCGAGTAATGCCAACGCCCCCTTTTTCTGCCAAGGATCCCGCCATGACCGCGCCCACACTGCCCCGCTCCCCACGCCTGCACACCCTGGCGCTGGCCCTTGAACCCAGGATGATGTTCGATGCGGCGGCAGTCGCCACGGCGGTCGATACGTCGGCCCAGACCGCAGCGCAAAACCAGGCGCCGACTCCGAGCCCCGAGGCCAGCCATGCCACCCACACGGTGGACGAGACTGACGCCAGCGCCTCGCGCTCCGTCAGTTCCGGCAGCACCCAGGATGCGGCAGCGGATCCCGCACAAATGCCGAGCATCGGCGGCGATTCCGGCGCCCTGGAGTACGCCGGCACCACGAATGCCAACGCCCTGGCCGGCGCGCGGGACAGCGTGGTGTCCAGCGATGGCAAGTTTGTGTACGCGGTGAGCATCCCGTCCGAAGGTTCGGCCTCGGTCAGTGTCTTCAGCCGCGCCGCCGACGGCAGCCTGACCCAGGTGCAGAGCCTGCCGGCGACCGACATCGCCGGCTTGGCTGGCGCGCTCAAGGTGCAGATCAGCGGCGACCAGAACACGCTGTATGTAATCGGCAGCGACGCCAATAGCCTGGTGGTGTTCAGCCGTGACAGCAGCAGCGGCCAACTGACCCTCGGTTCGACCCTGGAAGGTGGCGATAGCCAGACCATCACCGCAATCGCCAGCCAGGGCAACCGGGTGTTCGTCGCCGGTGCGGATCAAGTGCGGGTCTACGAGCAAGGCAGCAACGGCCAGTTGAGCCTGCTCAACACCTACACCGACGGCCTCGCCGGCATGGAGGGCCTGCAGGGCGTGGCGCAGATGCTGGTGTCGGCCGACGGGCGCTTCCTGTTTATCGGCGCCAACGGTGATAACAGCATCGCCACCGCCCTGCAGATCAATAACGACGGCAGCCTGAGCCTGATCAACAGCCTGGCCGGCAGCAGCGCCGACAGCAGCTATTTCATCAAGGCCCTGAGCCTGTCGGCCGATGGCAAAAGCCTCTATGCGCTGAACGACGACACACAACAAACCCTGCAAATGCTGGCCATCGGCGCGGACGGCCGGCTGAGCCTGGTCGGTAGCCTGGAGGTGGAAGGCGTTACCGACATCCAGGTCTCGGCCGACGGCAGCGCGGTCTTTGTAATCGGTAGCGCGATCCAGGTGCTCAGCCGCGACAGCAGCGGCAACCTCAGCCCACGCCTGAGCTTAAGCGGCTGGAATAACCCGTGGGATATCCGTTTTGCCGACCTCACCAGCGTCAGCCTCAGCCCTGACGGCAAACAGTTGTATATCAGCGGCTCAGTCAACTGGAACGAGACCCTGATGACCCTCAACGTTGGCCTGCCCGAAGTCACCTACACCGAGGGCGACAGCGCCGTGGCGCTGCTACCCAGCGGCCACCTGGCCGATGCGCAACTGGACGCCGCCGACGATTACAACAACGCCAGCCTGACCATCACCCGCGAAGGCGGCGCCAACAATGCCGACGGCTACACCTTTATCGACGGCAACGGCCTGAGCCTGGTCAACGGGCAAATTCTCAAGGACGGTATTGCGATCGCGCGGTTCAGCGCAGCCAACGGCGTGCTCAGCCTGACCTTTATCGCCAGCACCCGTGCCGCGGATGCACAACATGTGCTGCGCCAGATCGCCTATTCCAACAGCAGCCAGGACCCCGCCGCCAATGGCGGTGCGCCGCGTTTCGCGATTGTGCTCAACGACGGCGACGGCAACAGCGCCACCGCGCTGGTCAAGGTCAACCTGGTGGGAGTCAACGACCCGGCCATCCTCGACAGCACCGTACTTGACCCGACGCTGCACGAGGATGACGAGTTCGTCAGTCTGTTCAAAGACACCGTCATCGACACCCTCGAAGCCAACCAGCCGATCTGGCATGTGGTACTCACCCTCGATGCCGCCAAGGCCCATGACCTGCTGCGCGTGGGCGGCGAAAAAATCGACCTCGACACCGCCACCAGCGGCACCCGGCAGACACCCAGCGGGCTGTCCTACAGCATCGGCATCAGCGGCAATGTCACCACCGTGACCCTGTACCTGATGCGCCCGGCAGCCGAAGCCGCCGCCCTGATCGACAGCATCGGCTACAACAACAGCGGCACCGGCCTGGCCGGCACCCGCACCATCGGTCTGAGTATCAACGAGTACAACACCGGCACCGGTGAAACCCGTACCACCTTGGCCGACACCGTCAAAGTCACCCTCACCGGCCCCAATGAGGCCAACACCGCACCGACCCTGGGCAACAGCGGCAGCGTCAGCTACACCGAGCGCAGTGAGGCGGTGTTGATTGCGCCGAATGCCGTGGTGCACGACAACCAGATGGACCGCTTCAACAAAGGCCTGGGCAACTACAACGGCGCGACCCTCAGCGTGACCCTCAATGGCGCCACCAACCTGGACAAACTGGCCTTCAGCGCGGGCAACGGCCTGACCCTCAGCGGCACCACGCTGCAAAAGGACGGCGTGGCCATCGGCCAATTGAGCAACGCCAATGGCGTGCTGAGCATCCGCTTCAACGACGATGCGGGGACCATCCCCACCACCACCGATGTGCAAAACGCCCTGCGCCAGATCACCTACGCCAGCGACAACCGCACACCTGCGGCGAACGTCAGCCTCAGCGTGAGCTTGAGCGACCGCAGCCTCACGTCCAGCGTGCTGGCCGTGACCCTGGGCATCACCGCGATCAACGACACCCCCGTGGTGGACAAAGACCCGCTGCTGTCCCAGGGCGACCTGGCAATCGTGCAGAACCTGACCCAGGTGCCCGGCCTCGGCAGCCTGACCGAGGTGAGCCTGTCGGCCGACGGGCGCAGCGTCTACGTAAGCGACGGCAGCGCCGCCATCGCCCTGCTCGCGCGCGATCCGGCGACGGGCAGCGTGAGCTATGTGAAAACCCTGGCCGACAGCGGCCTGGACTCGGTCAAGCAACTGCTGGTATCAGCCGATGGCAGCCAGGTCTACGCACTGGGCGGCGCCACCGGCAATACCCTGGTGGTGCTGCAACGGGACGCATCGAGCGGTGAACTGAGCGTGCAACAATCCCTCATCAGTGACGACAGCAACAACTACGCACTCTTCAACCCGATCAGCGTGCAGGCGTCAGCCGACGGCAGGAACCTCTACCTGCTGACCAACAACGGCGTGACCATCTTCAGCCGCAGCAACGGCCAGTTGAATTACCTCAATAACCTGGGCAACGATGCCTGGTCGGCGCCTTACCAGCATCAGCCGGTGGCGCTGGTGACGGCCGGCGACTATGTGTTCGTGGTAACCGACCCCACATCGGACAACTTTGCCAATACCCTGATCGCCTATAAACGTGGCGCTGATGGCAACTTGAGCGTGGCCGGCTTCGTGCGCGACACCCAGGCCGACAGCGCCGGCAAACCCGTGTCCATGGCCGATCCAAAATACCTGGCGGTATCGGCCGACGGGCAACTGCTCTATGTGGCCGGGGCGAACTCGGTGCAGGTGCTGCGCTTCAATGCCGCCGACGGCAGCTTCACCGACCTGGGCATCCTCGTCAGTGGCCTGGCCGGGGTGAGCGATATCGCCTTGTCGGCCAACGGCGAGTTGCTTTACCTGAGCAGTGCCGAGGGCGGCGTGCAGCGCTACAACACCGCCAATCAGGGGCTGATCCTGATCAACAGCCTGCGCGCCAGCGATTCGCCGGCGCTGCTCAACGCCGCGCAGATCGGCCTGTCGGCTGACGGTGGCGTGCTGGTGCTGGGCACGGGTGTTGCCGTGCTGCGCGCCGAGGCCATGGCGCCGATACCGTATGAAATCGGTGCAACACCGGTGATCTTCAGCGAACATTTGCTGTTGTCGGATGCCGAGCTGGACACGGCGAACAATTATCGGGGCGCAAGCCTCAGTGTCAGCCGCAGCACGGGCGCGGTGGCCGACGATCACTTTGGTTTTGTCGAAGGCAACGGCATCCGCCTGGTGGACGGACAATTGCTGCAAGGCACAGAGGTGCTGGCAAGTTTTGTCGACAACGCTGGCACGTTGACTGTGACCTTCAGCGCCAACGTCAGCAGCGCCCAGGCCCGGGCGATCCTGCATCAGTTGACCTACAGCAACAGCGCCACCTCCACCGCCAAGGGTGCCCTCGTGCTGAGTGTGGTGTTGAACGACGGCGAGCACAACAGCCAGGCGCGACAGGTGACCCTGCACGTGCACGACGCCGAGACGAACCTGGCCCCCGAAGCCAGCCCCGGCGTCTATGTGCCACCGAGCGCCGAGGTGGGCACGCCGTACCACGTGGTGTTGCCGGCCGACCTGTTCAGCGACCCGAATGGCGATGCGCTGACCCTGCGCCTGGACGGTTTGCCCGCGGGCCTGCAATTCGATACCGCCAGCCGCACTTTGTCCGGCACCCCCGACAGCGCCGGCATGCTGACCCTCACCCTGGTCGCCAGCGACCCGGCGGGCGCCAGTGTGTCGCGCCCCCTGACGCTGGAGGTCAAGGTTGCGCCGGTGGTGACTGAGCCGGTGATCGCGCCGGTGCCCAGTGTGACCCCGGTAGTGCCCGGCCAGCCGCCCAGCTGGATCGCCACGTCGCCGGTCCGCGAGCAGCCGACCAGCACCTGGGGCCATACACCCCAGGCAGACTTCACCCGCGCGCCGGTCGATCCGGTGGCACTGCCGACCTGGCTCGGCTTGGGCAGCGTGGACGGCTTGCGTGACCACGATCCGGCAGGCCTGGAAACCCTCAGCGTTCCGACTGCCAACCACGCCCTGATGCCCGTTGAACGCGGTAGCCTGCTGACACGTTTCCAACTGCCCGACAGCCCTGCCGGGGCCACCTTGCGCCAGGCCGACGGCAAGCCACTGCCGGCATGGATTCGCTTTGACAACCACACCGGCCGCATCCACGTTGAAAGCCGCCACCTGGCCGAGTTGCAACGCTTGAAGCTGCGCCTGGAAACCCGCGACAGCCGCGGCAAGCCCGTGCAGATCCCGGTGGAACTGCACGTACCGGACAACGCCGGCGTCGAGGCCGACACAGCGGTTCAAGCCACCCTGGAGGCGCAGTTGCAAGCCAGCGGCCAAAGCGGCCTGCTGGCGCGCGGCCAGGCGCTGCTGCGCGCACTGTTGGGCGGTGACGACAAAAACTCCGCCTGAATCAACCGGGTTCATTAAGCATTCTTAATGAACCCGCCATGGCCGATATTGCGAATAATTCTTATCTTTGCCTCCACTGCGTCACGCCACGCCAAGATGGCGGCCTGCGCCGCACTTTTTCAGGGGAATACATGTGATCAAGCAACAACCGCTCGCCCAACGCCTGCCGTTACGTCTCGCTATCGGCCTGGCCGCACTCACGCTGAGTGCCTGCGCGGTGACACCCGAACCCGAGACCCTGGACCAGCAGATCGCCCAGGCCAACGCCGACCGTGCACGAATGTTCAACGGCCAGGAGCCGGTTACCCGCCCCATCAGCCTGGAAGAAGCCATGGCCCGCGCGGTGAAATACAACCTGCAACAGCGCCTGGGTCTGATGGAACGCGCCCTGGAAGATAACCTGCTGGACATGCAGAACCTCGACATGCTGCCCAAGCTGGCCGCCCGCGCCGGCTGGCGAGGCCGCGACAATATCTCCGCGTCGTCCAGCGAGTCGATCCGTACCGGTAACCAGTCCCTGGAGCCGTCCACCAGCCAGGATCGCAGCAGCCGCAGCGCCGACCTGCAAATGTCATGGAACGTGCTGGACTTCGGCCTCGGTTATTTCGGCGCCAAGGCCCAGGCCAACAAAAGCCTGGCCGCCGAAGAACGCCGCCGCCGCATCGTCGCCGACATCATCGCCCAGGTGCGCAGCGCCTATTGGGAGGCGGCCACCGCCGAACGCCTCAAGCCAGAAGTACAGCAAGCGCTGGTAGAGGCACGCAGTGCCCTGGCCAATGCGCGCCAGACCGAACAACAGCGTCTGCTGGCACCGTTGGACGCCCTGCGTTTCCAGAAAGGCCTGCTGGAAATGGTCCGTCAACTGGAAGCCGTTGACGGCGAATTGGCCAGCGCCAAATCGCGCCTGGCCGCGTTGATGAACTTGCCGCCGGCCACGGATTACCGCCTGGTGCTGCCAAGCGATCAGCAGATGAGCCAACCCGCCCTGGCTTACAGCCTGGATGACCTGGAAGCCATGGCCATGGTCAAGCGCCCGGAAGTGCGCGAAGAAAGCTACCTGGCGCGCAACGCCGTGCTGGAAACCCGTTCGGCGCTGCTGCGCCTGCTGCCAGGGGCTTCGCTGTTCGTCGGCAGCAACTACGACAGCAACAGCTTTACCGTGAACAATCGCTGGGCCGATGCCGGTGTGCAGGTGAGCTGGAACCTGATGAGCGTGCTCTCCTACCCCGCCATCACCCGTGCCGGCGAAGCGCGCAGTGCGGTGGCCGATGTGCGCCGCCAGGCACTGCGCATGGCAGTGCTGACCCAGGTCAACGTGGCGTGGCAGCAGTTCCAGCAGGCCAACACGCTGTTTGATCGCTCCAACGAACTGCAGCGCATCCAGCGTGGCATCCTGCACCAGACCGAAAGCGCCGTGCAAAGCGACGCCCAAACCCTCGTGGAACGCGTGCGCACTCGTACCGAAACGGTCTTGGCCACACGTATTCGTGACCGCAGCTACGCGCAATTGCAAAGCACCTATGGTGCAGTGCATCAGGCGGCAGGGCTGGACCCGTTGCCGGAGCGCCTGGCCGACACCAGCGTGGCCGCGCTGAGCCAGGCGATCTTCGACAACAGCGTCGCGCTGGCTCAGGGCAAAACCCAGGTGCCACGTCTGCCGGGGCCCAACCAGGGCGCCGTGGCCGTGGCGACGCCGGTAGCGGTAACACCGCGCCCGGTGCAGACGCTGGATATGTGGAACAGTCTCGGCTCCCTGCAAGGCACTCCCGTGGTGCCCGTCACCCAAAAACGCTGATGGTCGCCCCGACCGCCTGAGGGTGGCCGGGGCTCTTCCCCGATTTGCCGAGACCCACCGCCCCATGCGTAGCTTTCGTCGTGTCACGTTGCCCCTGTGCCTGTCATTCACCGCGATGGCCGCCCTGGCCGAAGAGCCTGCGCCGTTGCAAGCGCCCGCCAGCCAGGTCGCAGGTTCGCCACAACTGCGCGTGCAACTGAGCGCCAGCCGGCGCACGGTACTGTCCAGCGAACTGGCGGGCAAAGTGTTGGAGCTGGACGTCAAGGAAGGCGCCAGCTTCAAGAAGGGCCAGCGCCTGGTGACCTTCGATTGTGCCGTGCATCGCGCACAGTTGACCCATTCGGCCGCCGCCGAAGCCGCCGCCAGCAAAAAGCTGGAAGTGGCGCGGCGCCTGGATAAGCTGCAGTCGATCAGCGTGTCTGATCTGTCCCAGGCCCAGGCTGAAGTGAACATGGCCCGGGCCCAGCGTGGCGTGGGCCAAGTGATGGTGCAGCGCTGCGCCATCGACGCGCCGTTTTCCGGGCGCGTCGCCGAACGCAAGGCGCAACCGGGCGAATACGTGGCAGAAGGCAAGGAGCTGCTGGCGATCTATGACGACAGTTCGTTTGAAGTGGAATTGATCGTGCCATCACACTGGATGGTCTGGCTCAAGCCCGGGCACAGGTTCAAGGTGCGCCTGGAAGAAACCGCCCAGGAATATCCCGCCGAGGTCACCCGCCTGGGCTCGGTGATCGACCCCATCAGCCAGTCGATCAAAGTGTTCGGGCGTATCACCAGCAACGACCCGCAATTGCTCCCCGGCATGAGCGGTAATGCGCTGCTCGCGCCGCCCCAGTCATGAGTCCCAACAACGTTCTCGCCGACCTGTTGCAGCTTGAGCAAAGGTTGCGTGCCGCCAGCAGCCTGGAGGCGCTGGGTTTCCTGCTGGTGAATGACACCCGCCTGCTGCTCGATTACCGCCAGGCACTGCTTTGGCATGTCACCGAGCAACGCTGGCAAACGCTGTCCGGGTTGGCCGTGGTGGAGCGTGACGCGCCCTTCACCACCTGGCTCGGCCAACGCTGCCGAGGCTGGCAGGCTGCCGATAACGCCGGGGTGATCCATCCGATCGACCGCCACGACCTCCCCCTCGCCGATGCGGCGATCTGGGGTGAGTACCTGCCGCATGTGCTGTTGTGGCTGCCGATCAGAACCCCTGCGGGCGAGCTGTTGGGCGCACTGCTGCTGGCCCGGGACGCGCCCCTGAGCAACGCGCAGCAGCAGTTGCTGGAACTCTGGTTGGACGCCGCCGGGCATGCCTGGCAGGCCCTGCTGAATCCGGGCACGCGACGCCTGCGACGCCCCGCCTTCAAGCGTCGCCAGGTGCTGATAGGCGCGGGCCTGTTGCTGGCGCTGTTACTTATCCCGATCCGTCAGTCGGTACTGGCCCCGGCGGAAATTGTCGCCCTGCACCCCAGCGTGCTGCGCGCGCCGATGCAGGGCGTCGTCGAACGTATGCTGGTGCAACCGAATCAAACCGTGAGCGAAGGCCAGGCGCTGGTGCAACTGGATGCCCGTGAACTGCAAAGCCGCCTTGAATCTTCTCGCCAGGCGTTGTCCATCAGCGATGCGGAGTTTCGCCAGGCCCAGCAGCAAGCCCTCAGCGACGAGCGCAGTAAAGCCAGTCTGGCGGTACTGCAAGGTCGGCGTGAGCAGACGTTAAGCGAGGTGGCGTTCCTCCAGGAAAACCTCAAGCGCACCTTGATCACCGCGCCGCGAGCCGGCGTGGCGGTGTTTGACGACTCCAGTGATTGGGTCGGCCGGCCCGTGTCCTTGGGCGAACGCATCATGCTGGTGGCCGAAACGCAGCAGACCCAACTGGAAATCCTGCTGCCGGTGGGCGACGCCATCGACCTGCAACCGGGCGCCGCCACCTTGCTGTTCCTCAACACTGACCCCTCGGCCCCCTTGTCGGCCACTTTGCAACGCCTGGCCTACCGCGCCAGCCCAACGCCCGACGGCGTTATGGCGTACCGTCTCAAAGCCGAATTCGATAGCGCCGACCCGCGCCTGCGCGTCGGCCTCAAAGGCACGGCCAAGGTCTATGCCGGGCGCACCAGCCTGATCTACTTCCTGCTGCGTCGCCCCCTGGCCACCGTGCGTATCTGGCTGGCCCTGTGAACCTGCCGCCGCTGCGCCAGGAACTGTTGCTGCATGAAGGCCCGCAACATCGCGACGGCTCTCCTTCCTGGACCCTGGAAGACCCGACGCGCGGGCAGTTCTTTCGCCTGGGCTGGGCCGAGGTGGAGATCCTCGGACGCTGGGCCTTGGGCGAGCCCGAGGCGATTGCCCACGCCGTCAGCCAGGCCACCACCCTGGGGTTGGAGAAAGGCGACGTCGAACAGCTCAAGTTTTTTTTGCAGCACAACCAATTGCTGCAAAGCACAGGCGACGAGGACAACGCGCGGCTGGCACGGATTGCTGACGGGCAAAAAACCGGTTGGGGTCGCTGGTTGCTGAAGAATTACTTGTTCGTGCGCATTCCGTTGGTGCGCCCGGACCGCTTCCTGGAACGCAGCCTGCCATGGGTGCAGGTGTTCTACAGTCGTGGGTTCCTGCGGCTGACTGTGGGCGCCGCGTTGCTCGGGCTGCTGTTGGTCGCCCGCCAATGGGACAGTTTCATCCACACCTTCCTGCACTTTTTCACCCTGGAAGGCGCCGCGCTGGCCGGCCTGACCCTGCTGCTGACCAAAGTGCTGCACGAACTGGGTCACGCCTACACCTGCAAGCGCTACGGCGGGCGCGTCGCGACCATGGGCGTGGCGCTGCTGGTGATGTGGCCGGTGCTCTACACCGACACCTCCGGCGCCTGGCGCCTACGTAGCCGCCGACAGCGCCTGGCCATCGGCGCTGCCGGCATGCTCGCCGAACTGAGCCTGGCGGCCTGGGCCACCCTGCTGTGGAGTTTCCTGCCCGACGGCATGTTGCGCAGCGCGGCCTTTATGTTGGCGACCACCACCTGGGTGCTGACCCTGGCGATCAACCTCAGCCCGTTCATGCGCTTTGACGGTTACTTCCTGCTGTCGGATCTGCTGGAGGTGCCGAACCTGCAACAACGTGCCTTTCGCCTGACGCGCTGGCGCATGCGCGAAGGGCTGTTTGCCTTCAACGAACCACGCCCGGAACGCTTCGAACCGTGGCTGGAGCGCACACTGGTGGCCTATTCCATCGGCACCTGGATCTACCGCTTCTTTCTGTTTTTGGGCATCGCGCTGCTGGTCTATCACTTTGCCTTCAAGCTGCTCGGCATTGTGTTGTTTATCGTCGAGATCCTGTACTTCGTACTGCTGCCCATCCTCAATGAACTGCGCGAGTGGTACGCGCGCCGCAAGGACTACCGCATGAATCGTCATGGCCTGACCACCTTGCTGGTGCTGGGCAGCGTACTGCTGCTGGCCTGCATTCCCTGGAGCAGTCGCGTATACGCGCCGGCCCTGCTGCGCGCCGAACAGCAGGCCGGGTTGTATGTGCCGATCGCGGCGCGCCTGGAACGTATAGCAGTGCTGCCGGGGCAGCGGGTGCAGGCCGGCCAGGCGTTGTTCCAACTGGAAGCACCGGATTTGCGCCAGGAGCTGCAAAGCCTGGATCGACGCATCCTGACCCTGCAATGGCAGGACAGCTTCCAGGTGCTCAACCGCGAAACCGCTGCCAACCTGCTGGTGGTGCGCCAGGAGTTGGCCGCCGCCCGGGAGCGCCAGCAGCTACTTCGCCAGCAGATGCGCCAGCTCACCGTGTATGCCGCCTTCGATGGGGTGCTGGCCGACCTGGCCGAGCCACTGGAGCCCGGTGAATGGCTGGCCGCCGGTGAGTGGCTGGGCACGTTGACCGGCGCCCAGGGCGGACGGGTCGAGGCGTTTGTCGAGGAACAGGACCTGGCGCGCCTGAGCCCCGGCAGCCAGGCGCGCTTCTACCCGGAAAACCTGGCCCACCCGTCCCTCGACGTCAGCCTCGAAAACCTCAGCCAGACCGCCGTGCGACGCCTGACGTCTACACCGGAGCTGGCCTCGGTGTATCAGGGCGCGATTGCCGCCACCCTGGATCACGAACGCCTGCCCCAACCGGAAAAAGCCCTGTACCGCGCCTTACTGCACACCGATCCGGGCAGTCCGACGCCGAGCGTCGCCCTGCGCGGCACGGTGGTACTGGAGGGCCAGTCACACAGCCTGGTGATGGGGATCTGGCGCCGGGCCCTGGCCGTGCTGATTCGCGAGTCGGCGTTCTAGGCGCTTGCATGAAGCGTTCTTAATAGTTGCGTGATTGTCGGCAGGGTTCTCGATTCGCCATGATTCCTGCCTCTAAATTGTGCAGGTGCCAGCATGCCCACTACTCCGGCAGGCCTTGAGCAAAGACGTCGTCGTGCGTTCCCTCAATTTGCCGGACTGATGAGTGCATCTGGGTTCATGACGGTGCCAGCCAGCAACCTTTACTCTTGGGCGCAAGCTCACGATGAGCATGCCGTGTACTCAACGATGAAAGCCGTTGCGGCGCTGATCCCTCTCGACGTGCAGGCTCTTGCGTAAGAAGCCAGAGAAGTGCTTCATGTACTCGACACAAATGCATGCGAATCGATGTTCGATTTTCTGCCTGCGGTTGATATAGCACCACCCGCCAGGAAGAAAGTCGCAGCCCTGCCCATCAACCGTGAGGAGGTCAAGCGCGCTTCTACACACCTCGACTTGGATCAATCGTCTCGCCGCAAATATCTGCGAATACCTTCCGATGACACGAGATGAGCTTGAAGCGCTTCTGAGCAAAGCGAGGGGCTATTCGCTACGTTATGTAATCAACCTGATTCTGCATCACCATTTTGAGGAAACAACCCAGATGATGATGCAGCACCTGGACAGCGACGCAACGGGTGATGTGAGCGAAATTTTCGAGTACACCGATGATGTCGACATGGGAACTTGTGTTGAGTAACTATGCATATATTTGTGGAGCGTAAGCGAATAGCAAACTCATCTTTTAGTAACCGTCGTCAACTCACTTATCAAGCGGAGGCTAAAGCTCACGGGACATTTTCCGACCTTGGTATCACATCCGAAGATTCCAACCAGAGCCAGTGATTTTGCAGGGGTAAAAAAGACCAAAATTAAAAAGGGGCCGCAAGACAAAATCTAGCAACCCCTTGAATTATATGGGAGGGACGGAGTGACTCGAACACTCGCCCCCTAGCACCCCATGCACTTATCTTATAGACCTCACTGGACGCTAACAGATAGCACCGGAGCGCATGAAACCTAGCAAATACTGGGGCTTAAGGCTATATTAGTGTCCATTACGGTTCACTGCCATCTACTGAAAGCCAAAGGCATTGGTGGGGCAAAAGTGGGGGCAAAAATCGCTGACCGTTCAATCAGGCAAGGGGTAGACGGTGGCAAAACTGACTGTAAAACAATTGGAATCGCTGAGCTCAGTCGATGACGGAAAGACACTCCGTGAAGATGGCAGATTGGTTGCCAAGGTCCGGGGGGAACACTCGACCCCTAGCACCCCATACATAATGCCCGAGGCTATGCTTGAGCACGGGCATTGGGCGCCACCGCACCGCTGGCCGCTATGGAAGTGGCCGATCAAACCTTCCTCTCAACAACCATAGATTTATTTACGCGAAGAAACCTCAAACCCACACCGAATCCCAAACGAAATACACTGATCCAGGCACTGCCAGACTTAAGGCCGTTGGAAATCGCCGTTCGCGATCGCTTGTACACCCGGTGCGAATGGGGGCAAAATCGGGGGCAAAATTAGTTTTTTTCGGGTTGTAAACACCGTTCTAGAGCCAAGTGAAAATGTTTTTTGGCGCCCCTGAGAGTCTCTAGTCAAATGGTCCTGCCAGTGCCCAGTGCGTCAGCACAATTGGTAATTAGTGAAAGCCGCACTCCCTCCCCGATTTGGCAAGGCATGACACGATGACGTCGTCGCAGAACTCTTTGCTACGAAGGGCTCAGAGCATCGATTCAACAACGCACTCATAGCTCAACAAATGGCAGCGGTGCATGGGAATCACGGCGCACCGCGAACACATTCAAAGTCATTGCCACCAGTGAGTAATATCCAAAAACTCCGACAAGCTCTACAACGCCTGGCTCCCCGAACGCCTTGACTGCACTCGCATACAAAATCTCGTCTATACGACGCGTCTCATACAACGACTTGCCCAGGCTGTAGACCAAGTGTTCATCTTCGCGCACAAATAGCGGCACGGCCTGCTGCCGCAGCGCTTCAATAACCGAGCCCGTGACACCCGCTGCGCGGGCGATCGGCTCATGAATCTGCCACTCCGCCTGGGACTGCCACCAGGCGGCAGTGAACAGGATCGCAAGTTCGGTCAGGCGCAGTTCAAGCCGTGTGCCATACCGACAGAACGCCCCCAAGCGCTGCGCATGATTGGCCAGTTCCGGGCTTTGAATCCATGCCAGGAATGGACCATCGAGGTTCCCGCGGGGTCCCGCAACTATGTCCTTGAGCACTGCGCGTTGAGCGTCGTCCATGGTCGCTTCAGTCAATTCGCTGAGCCGCGATTGAATCGTCATGCGCTATTCCCTCAAAGGCTTTTCAACGTGTTGTTCACCGCACTCAGGAGTTTGCCGGCGATCTCATCCAAGTGACTGTCCTCAAGAATAAACGGCGGCGCCAGCAGGATATGATCGCCTCGCAACCCATCCACCGTACCCCCCATCGGGTAGCACATAAGGCCTGCAGCCATGGCGGACTGCTTGAGTTTGGCGTGCAGCTTCAGCGCGGGGTCGAAAGGGGTCTTGCTGTCTCGGTCGGCAACCAATTCGATGCCCTGGAATAAACCGCGCCCACGAATCTCACCCACGTGCGGATGCTCACCCAAATGCGCCAGCAACCGTTCACGCAGACCTGCGCCCAAGTGGTTGACCCGGTCCAGCAAGCCCCGGGACTCGATGGCTTTCTGCACCGCCAGTGCGGCCGCGCAGGCGGTGGCGTGGCCAATATAGGTGTGACCATGCTGGAAAAACCCTGAGCCCGCCGCAATGGCATCACGGATTCTCTGACTCACCAAGGTTGCACCTATCGGCTGGTAGCCCGCGCCCAGGCCTTTGGCGATGGTGATCAGGTCAGCCGTGATGCCTTCCTGCTCGGCCGCAAACAGGGTTCCGGTGCGACCCATGCCGCACATGACCTCATCGAGGATCAACAACACCCCGTAGCGATCGCACACCTCGCGAATGCGCTTGAAGTAGCCCGGCACTGCAGCCACGGCCCCCAGCGTCGCCCCTACGACGGGCTCAGCCACAAACGCCATGACGTTTTCAGCCCCCAGCCGCAGGATCTCCGCCTCCAGTTCGGCCGCCAGGCGCACGCCCATGGCCTCCGGGTTTTCGCCCGATTGCTGCTCACGGTAGGCATAGCAGGGACTGACATGGCTGACGTCGATCAGCAGCGGTTCAAACTGCTTGCGCCGCCACTCATTCCCCCCCGTGGCCAATGCCCCCAGGGTATTGCCGTGGTAACTCTGGCGACGGGCGATCAATTGCTTGCGCTGAGGCTGGCCCACCTCGATGAAATACTGGCGGGCCAATTTCAATGCCGCCTCTATCGCTTCGGACCCACCCGAGACGAAGTACACCGATGCGATGCCTTCGGGTGCCCGGGCAACCAGGAAATCCGCCAACTCTTCCATAACCTGGGTGGTGAAGAACGAAGTGTGTGCGTATGCCAACTGACCCACCTGTTGGCGCACGGCCTCGATCACCTGCGGATCGCTATGCCCCAGGCATGACACCGCAGCCCCACCGCTGGCATCCAGAAACCGACGGTTGTTGCTGTCTATCAGATAAGGCCCCTCGCCCCGGACGGCCATTGGGTAGCTATGTGTAAGGCTGCGATGAAAGACGTGGCTCATGGTGCCGCTCCCGATATTTTTGCAAATAATAGATGCATGGATTTTAAATGCAATTAATTTATGCAAGCCGCTCGACATCAGGAAAGCCTGTTTAAACGCTATAAACACAGCATTTACTGGATAAAACCAACCTATCAGACTGAATCACGACAAGCAAAATATAGTTGCATGAGAATTAAATGCATGTATATTTTGCCAATAAGCAATTGTTTAGTGCGCCTCCTCTCTTGGGTGGCTAGCCGGGCCAACAATAAAAAAATGGAGTGGGTCGTTATGCATCACTCAAAAATTCAACTGCCGCTATCCCCACCGTCCCAGGCTTGCCTTGGGGCTTGTATTCCCCTGAAGAGAAAACACGAATGAAGAACTTTCTGAAGGCCTCGCTGGCGGTAATGGCACTGGTCACCACCTCAATCTCGTTCGCTGCTGGCAAGGAATTGCTGGTGGCCACCGATACGGCATTCGTGCCTTTCGAGTTCAAACAAGGCAACGAATACGTGGGTTTCGATATCGACCTGTGGGCGGCGATCGCAAAAGAAATGGGCGTGACCTACCAGCTCAAACCCATGGATTTCAACGGCATCATCCCTGCCCTGCAAACCCGCAATGTCGACGTGGCGTTGGCCGGTATCACCATCAAGGAAGAGCGCAAGCAAGCCATCGACTTTTCCGACGGCTACTACGACAGCGGCTTTCTCTTAATGGTCAAGAGCGACAACGACACGATCAAAGGTGAGGCGGACATCGCCGGCAAGACCCTGGCGGTGAAAAGCGGTACGTCGGCGGCGGATTACGCCAAGGCCAACCTGAAGGCCAGCGACCTGCGTCAGTTCCCCAATATCGACAATGCTTACCTTGAATTGCGCACTGGCCGTGTCGATGCCGCCATGCACGATACGCCGAACGTCCTGTACTACATCAAGACCGCCGGCGAAGGCCAGGTAAAGGCGGTCGGCCAGCAGATGCTTGCCCAGCAGTACGGCATCGGTTTCCCAAAAGGCAGCGAACTGCGTGAACCGGTCAACGCCGCGCTGAAAAAGATCCGTGAAAACGGTACCTATGCGCAGATCTACCGCAAATGGTTCGGCACTGAGCCGAAATAATCCCCGCACCTCATCAATAGAGAATTCAGCATGCATTTCCAATGGAGCGCCATTTGGGATGCGCTGCCGGTACTGCTCGAAGGCGCCAAGCTGACCTTGTGGATTTCGATCCTGGGTCTGATCGGTGGCGCCGTTATCGGCGTGGTCGCGGGCTTTGCCCGCGCCTACGGCGGTTTTTTCAGTAGCCGCGCAGCGCTTGTGTTCATTGAACTGATTCGTGGCACCCCGATCATGGTGCAGGTGATGTTCATCTACTTTGCCCTGCCCATGATGGTTCCGGTGCGCATCGACCCTTTCAGCGCAGCAGTCGTGACCATCATGCTCAACTCCGGCGCCTACATCGCCGAGATCACCCGTGGTGCAGTGCTGTCGATCCATCGTGGCTTTCGCGAAGCGGGGCTGGCGCTGGGCTTGTCCAAGCGCGACACGCTTCGCTACGTCATCGCACCGCTGGCGTTTCGACGCATGATCCCGGCGCTGGGCAACCAGTGGATTGTCAGCATCAAGGATACGTCGCTGTTCATTGTCATCGGTGTCGCCGAACTGACGCGCCAGGGCCAGGAAGTCATCGCCGGTAATTTCCGCGCCATGGAGATCTGGTCTGCAGTTGCCGTCATCTATCTGATCATTACTCTGGTGCTGAGCTATGTCCTGCGGCGCATGGAATCGAGGCTGAAAATCCTATGATTGAGTTCAAAGGTGTTTCCAAGCACTTCGGCAGCACCCAGGTGCTGCACGATATCAACCTCAAGATCTCCAGCGGCGAAGTGGTGGTGATCATTGGCCCTTCGGGTTCGGGAAAGTCGACGCTGCTGCGTTGCATCAACAAACTAGAGGAAGTCACCGAAGGCCAGTTGATGGTCGATGGCCTGGAGGTCAATAACCCGAAGGTCGACGAGCGCCTGATTCGCCAGGAAGCGGGCATGGTGTTCCAGCAGTTCCATCTGTTCCCACAGATGACCGCGCTGCAGAACGTCGCCTTCGGCCCGGTGCGCGTGCGCGGCGCCAGCCGCCAGGAGGCGGAGAAACTCGCCGCCGAACTCCTGGCCAAAGTCGGCCTGGCCGACCGTGCCGACCACTACCCTTCCGAGCTGTCGGGCGGCCAGCAGCAACGCGTGGCGATCGCCCGGGCGCTGGCGGTAAAGCCCAAGTTGATGCTGTTCGACGAGCCGACTTCCGCCCTCGACCCGGAGTTGCGCCACGAGGTGCTGACTGTCATGAAATCGCTGGCTGACGAGGGCATGACGATGGTCATCGTCACCCACGAAGTGGACTTCGCCCGCAAGGTCGCCACACGCCTGATCTTCATCGACAAGGGCCGCATCGCAGAGGACGGTGCACCCGCTGAACTGATCGCCAACCCACCCAGTGCCCGCCTGCGGGAATTCCTGCAACACGTATCCTGAGGAGATGCCATGACACTGCCCTCTATTCATCTTGATGGAAGCGCTTACGCGATTGGTCACGGGCTGGGCGTCTTCGGCCGGGATGCCGTGCTTGCGCATCTGCGCCCTCTTGCACTCTGGCAATACCTGGCCTTGCAGGCTCAAACCCCGGCGGCGTTGCAGATGCGTCAACAGGTGCAAACCAAGTTCCCCCGTTACTGGCAGGAAATCGAGGGACTGGCCGACGGATTGCAACTGCCGCTTGACGAAGTGTTCATGTGGAATTGCCGAGGTGACTACGTGCATGAACAGAGCGTGGATGGCTGCACGACAGTGTTCGGTCCAACCCGTGCCGGTACGCTGATCGCCCATAACGAAGACGGCCTACCGCAACTCAGGGGGCATTGCGCGCTCTTGCATGCCACGCCCGAATCGGGCCTGGCGTTCAGCAGTTTTATCTATCCAGCGTCCTTGCCCGGGCACACGCTGGCGATCAATGAACGCGGCCTGGTGGCGACCGTCAACAACATTCGCCCGGCACGCATTCCTGCCGGCATTCCTCGACAGATCCTCGCACGCGCGACCCTCGACGCCGGCAGTATCGACGAAGCGATTGCCGTGGTGACCCGCACTGATCGCGCCGGGGCGTTTCACCACACCTTCGGCCAGGTAGGGAGCGCCCGAGTCGTCAGTGTCGAGGCCAGCGCCGAGGGCAGCAATGTCAGTGATATCCAATGGCCGGCGGGGCATTCAAACCATCTGGTTTCGCTGTCGTTGAGCCAGGTAAAACAGCGCATCACCGCCAGCTCAGGCGCCCGACAGCAGTGTATCGACCAGCGCCTGCAACAGTTTCCTGCCGACCTGGACGCTAACGTAGCGCTGAGTATCCTGCGCGACACTTCGGGGGAGGACCTGCCTGTCTACCGCTGCGCAGCGGATGATTCGGACAACGAAAACACCCTGGCAACCGGTGTTTTTCTGATTAGCGCCAACACTGTAGAGTGGCGTGTTTATACGGAACCGAACCCTGACCAGCCCGATGCTGAAGGTGTGGTCCACCGCTCATTGATCGACGTTTGCTCAGGTCGTTGAAGGTGGAGCGCAGGTGCTCACTGAATAATGGATACCGTTAATGAATAAAGCCTCGGCAACACTTCCCGACACGTTGGACGGCCTCAAGCAACTGCTCGCGGCCATCGAGCGGCGTGAGGTCGATATTGCGTTGGGCAGCAGCTCCAGGCGCGTGCTGATGGCGCTGATCGAATCCCCCCAACGCACGGCAGTGTGTTCGATCAGCGAGCTGGCACAGCAACTGGATGTCAACGCCTCGACCCTGTCCCGGCTGGCGCAACGGCTGGGCTATGGCGGTTTCAGCAAATTGCAGGATGTGTTTCGCAGAGAGATTACCGAAGGTAAACGTTTCTATAGTGATCAGGCCTCACGGCTGGTCATTAATCATGAAGACAAGGACATCCTCAATCAGCTGACGCGCCTAGGCCGACAGGAAAGCGCCAACATCGCCAGCATGATCGAGCAGGTCGATCCCGATGTGTTTGTACAGACGGTGGAACTGCTGGCCAGCGCTCCGCGGGTTCGGATCCATGGCATGCGCCAGTTCAATTCACTGGCGCTGTTCATGTCCTACGGCCTGGGCATGTTGCGTCCGGATGTGGCGGCCCTGGACTCCAGTCGCCAAGGTGTGGCGGATGCCCTCGCACAACTGGACAAGGGTGACGTACTGGTGGTGTCCAGCTGCTTTCCCTACACCCCCAGCGTTCTCGCGACTGCCGAGGTCGCCGCTCGCCATGGGATCAAGGTCATCGCACTGACCGATTCTGCCAGCTCACCACTGGCCAAGGTCGCCTTGCACAGTTTCTATGTCCCCAATCACAGCTTGTTCTTCAGCAACAGCATGTGTGCATTCATGTTGCTGGCGCAGGGCTTGTTAAGCGCGGTCGCCAGCAAGCTCGGTGAGCTGTCGATATCCGCTTTGAAGTACAGGGAAACGCTGATCGACGAACTTAACGCGTCACTGTAAGGGTCATCTCAATGAGCTTTGGAGTCTTATTCATGCTGGCAGTAGCATTACTCGCTGCGGACATACTGATAAATCTCGTTTACTCATGAAAACGGAAAGCAAGCGATTGCCATACTGGAGTCCGTTAGAAATTTCTGTTCGCGATTGCTCGTGCACCCGTGTCGCCTAGGGGCAAAAGAGGGGGCAAAAACGAGCTTTATCGACCTGAAAAAGCCGCCCTAGAGACCTGTCGAAATGTTTTTCGGGGATGGCTCGTAACGAGGTTCATGTTGCGCTGGAAGTGGTTTCCCCATCAGCGAAAGGCGTCGCGCTACGTTTGCTTGCAGCGGCCGAAGCGGCGTGCAAAACGCCCTAGCTGTTTGTGTCGACTAATGCGGGGAACATCGCTTCACAGGCATTCATTACAAAAGCGGGTTTTGTATCAAGCGGGCAGATCGCGAACCTTGATGAACACGATCCTGAATGGGTGTATGTGAAATTCGTACGATGATCACGACCTGCCCCGAACGGAGGTTGTTGGTTTGACCAGTCCTAAAACGTGCTTATCGCTGCTGTGTCCCCGGCGTTCTGCCGACCGAATATCAAATCAGAATCCTCTGCAACTCGTCGAGAAAGCGAGTGACGACAAAACCTAAATTACTGTATATATATACAAAACAGCTCATAATGACCGCTGACGGTGTATTCGATCCGGATCAAAGGAAGCACCACTACGCTGCAGTACAAATCGCTGTATGACGGCGGTCATACGCCTAGGGTTATTTCGACCCGCACTCAAGCACGAGGCTTACTTAAGGATGAGTATTATGAACGATGATTTGAAGCAGTCAGGCTCTACCACTACCTCGCAGAGCACCACCTCCCTCGAGCAGGTCAAAACTGGACGGGTCTTGGATTTCACTTGGGCACCTAACGCCAATACTACGACCACCATCGTCTCGGCAGACTTTCTCGACTACCGGGTCGATACCTCCCAAGGCAACCCTACAGGAGACTGCCACTCAATAGCACGGTTAACCTATGCCCAGGGCAAAGGTGGCGGCCAGATCAGCGCATTGTTTCTTGAAGAGATGCGTGCAGGTGTACGCGACAACACCCAGATCGGGCTGATGGTCGGACGCAAATGGGTTCTAGACCCTAGTGCAGATGTCTCCGGTAGCATCGGCACCTATGTTGTTGAGCAATTCGATGACATGCGCACCAGTGTCAATTATGTCGGCGCCTTCGCCCGTGTCTTTGCCGACCCCAGGATGGTCAGTTACCACGCCGGCGGCCACGTGCACACGAATGTTTCGATCACTGGCAGCAGAGCCCTGACCATGGCGGATTCAGGTAAGTCGATTCTGGTTATCAGCAACACTGACGTCACACTTACGGTAAGTGACGATGTGACTGAAGGATTCAAGGCCACTCTCATTCAAGCGGCCGCCGGCAAGATCAACATCTCAGCATCGAGCAGCCACACGATCTACAGCAACGCTGGGAACCGTACACGCACGCTTAACCCGCTGGATGAGCTGGAAATCAGTACATTCCCGGGCGGCCCGCTGTTCCTTGCCTTCCGGGTCAGACCTACCGCCTGACGATCTGCAGCGCGCTGGCTAAGGATCCTCTTAAGGCCAGCGCCACATTGATGTTCACCACCGCACCCCGCCCATGAAATGCTCATGACTTTGCCGCACACGCTTCAACGCTTGAGCATGCAACTGTGAAATCCGCCCTTTCGAAAGTCCCATCAACTCACTGATCTCCGTGAAGCTCAAATGTTGATAGTAATGAGCGACGATCACCTGCTGCTCGTTGGGCGGCAGCTGTTTCACACACTCATTAAGGTGGTCATGGTTTTGCTCCACTTCATACACATTCAAAGGGTTACTGGCCTCAGGCTCATGATCAATGATGCCTGACTCCAAGAACAGTCCAAACGCTAATCCTATCGCTACGTTGGCAACGTGCTCCAGATCGCTCGCGCCTTCGTCCTCGCTGCCAGACAGGCTCACAAGACGGTCCTGGTACATTTTTCGGCTATCGCGTACGTAACACGCCAAGCCTTTGAGTACGTTGCCTTTCACATAGGGTTCGGCATAGGCCTGAAAACGGGTGTTCAACGCCGGATTAAATCGGTCGATGGCTTGCAGCAAGCCGATAGACGCCAGATTCACGTAGTCGTGCCACTCGGCGAGTGGGTGGGGATAACGCACGTAAAGCAAGCGCGTAATCATGCGTAGCCACTGCCCGTAAAAGAAAAACAGATGGCTACGGGCATCGCTGGATTTTTCGCTCAGCCAAGCCTGCCAGAGCGAAAACTCATCGGTTTTGTCAGCATCTTTTTCCGGTTCCATGGAGTGGGTCGACTCTGGCTAACCCAAACCACGCATCAATGTCTGGGCGATCAATCCCCAACCATCGATGAGCAGGAACAACATGATTTTCAACGGCAGTGAAATGGTGATGGGCGGCACCATGATCATGCCCAGGGACATCAAGATTGAGGCCACAATCAAGTCAATGATCAAAAACGGAAGGAAAATCATGAAGCCAATCTGGAAGGCGACCTTCAACTCGCTCAGCATGAAGGCTGGCACCAATTTGATTGGAGAGAGGCCGTCCGGGCTTGAGGGTAGCGGCGCCTTGGCAAGCTCGTAGATCAGCCGCAGATCAGACTCATGAGTCTGACGAACCATAAAGTCGCGAATCGGCACCCATCCTTGCTGGGCGGCCCCCTCCAAACCGACCTTGCTGGCAAGAAACGGGCGGACACCAATGTCGTAGGTTTTTTCCAGGGTAGGCGCCATGGCAAACAAGGTCAGAAACATCGACAGCACGATCAACACGATATTCGGTGGCGTTTGCTGCAAGCCAAGCGCCTGGCGCGTCAGTGACAGCACCACAATATTTCGGGTGAAGGTGGTGAGGGCGATCACCATAAAGGGCACAAACGACAGTGCTGTCAGCAGCACCACAATGCTGACGGGCGACTGGATCTGATTGATGTGCAGGCTGCCCCACTCAGAGAAGTCGTCGGCTGCCAATGCCGTCAGAGGCAGTAACCCCAGGAGCAAAAGCGCAAGGCCTCGGATCATCACGATTGAAGATCCGGAGCGGGCGCAGAGGCAGATTGGCTGAGCACAGTCACCGTCGCACCGTTGGATGATTCCGTGACCAATACCTGGGTCCCCTCCGCACGCAAGAGATAGACCTTGGTTTTGGTCGATAGCCTCAGTGCTCGAGTACAGTTCAACTCCGTAGTCGGAGTACTTGCACTACCAGTTGCCTGACGCTTGGCGTACCAACGCATGACCAAGTACACAATGGCCAGCAATAAAGCCGTGACCAATAGCACCTTGATCATGAGTACAAACGACACCGGGTCGTCCTGGCGAAGCGGCAAGCCCAAGGGCTGGGAAGTAATGTCCGTGGTCACAGTATTTCCGTCAACTGAATGCCAAAGTTGTCGTCGACGGCAACCAGGTTGCCACGCGCCACGGCCTTGCCATCCAGGCACAGCGACGCGGGTTCGTGGACTTGCTGCAAGAGCTTGACGATGTCCCCGCTCTTGAGCGCAAACAGTTCGTCGACACTCATCGACGCGTTGCCTAGCTCAACCACCAGTTCCACGACCACATGTTTGATCAGGTTCATGTCCCGCTTGATCAGCGCCGGCATGCTTTCATTGGCGACGTTTTTTGCCTCTTCCAACTCGATTGAATCGACTGTAGCTGTCACGCTAAAACTCCTTTGGCGATTGACCGGAAATCAGTTGTACGGCGAGATTGTCCTGCTGCCGGGCGAGGTATCCCGACGCGACTACACTCGTGCCGACCCGCAATTTCAGGGTTTGGGAAAGCAGTGCCTGAGCGCGCAAGGTGTCCCCCGGGTGCAGGTCGTTCATCTCGCCAATGGACAGGCTGGCGAGTGGCAATTGCAGCGACAGCTTGACCTTGGCCTTGCCCAGGGCATTTTCACGCGGAAACAGCGGCGGCTTGACCTCGTGTGGTCCCAGCGCGTTGTTCAACAACGCAGCGTCCAGCACGACATAGACCCGAAAAGACTCAACGCTGACGCGCAGTAGAATGTCGGTACTCATCGGTTTGCCGAGTGCTCTTGGCGTTGCCGCCAGCAATTCTGCGGCTGGAGCCTGGCCGATTGACGCCAAGACACCATTGACCAGTGCTCGCTGGGCGCCCTGAAGCAAATAGTCCGCGGTTTCGTCTGCAGGCAACTCTTGGGCGAATGCGCCAAACACCAGTGCCGTCCAGTCGCCCGCCACATACACCGCAGCACCTGCACTATGGGCCTTGAGCCACGTCAGAGGGTACGCGCGCTCCTGGTCAGCGGTATCGACACGCTCCAGGCACTCAATCTGCCAAGGTTTTCCCATCTGGCTGAAGCACCATTGCTCACGCCAAGCTTCCACCGCCGGTGGCAGTTTTTCTGTGGCTGCGCTCCAGCGGCTCTTGCCAATAAACCCCAACGCTCTCATCGATTACCCACCCCGAGTGCCGTTGTAGAGTTGCTCCAGCATTTCGTTGGAGACCGTCATAACCCGGGAGCTGGCCTGATAACCGCGCTGGATGATGAGGATGTCGCCGAACTCCTGCGCCAGGTCGACATTGGACAACTCAAGGTAACCGCCTTGGATACGACCGAACTGAGCCTCACCTGCCCTGCCAAATTCGGCACTCAGGGTGGAGGGCGTCCTGTACTGCGAATTCGCGCCAGCAATCAGCGCTGTCTCGTCAGCAAAGTCGGCCAGGGCCAACTGGCTCCCGGTGCGTTTTTCGCCGTTGGCATAGGTAAATTGCAGAACGCCTTTCTCATCGAAGGCGTAACTGCTCAACCCCGCAATCGCACTACCGTCGACCACACGAGCGCCCAAGGTGTGGCTCGGACCACTGGCCACCTGTGAGGCCAGGTTGAAACTGCCTGGCGTACCGAAATCCAACTGAATGCTCTGGGCGGCGCCGTTGGCAGTCAGGGTGAAGTTCAGCGTATTGGAGCCTGCCACGGGACTGCCGTCAGGACCAAAGGCAATGGTGCCGCTTTGCAGCAATGCGCCGCTGGCATCTGAAACACTGACTTTCCAGCTGTTGGGCGGTGTGGTTTGCGGCTCAAACTTGACACTCAGCGTGTGGCTGGCGCCCGTCGCGTCAAACACCTGGATTGAGTTGATCTGGTGGGTGGAATCCGTAGGGCCGCTCCGCGCCAAGGCACCTATCATCTCGATGCGGGTGGTGGCCTTGGGTGGCAACGTCCGCTGGCCCTTGATATTGATGTCGCGCAAGTTGCCCGCAGAGTCGATACCTGCCACTTTCAATTGGGTCACGGTGTCCACCAGATACCCGTCCTGGTCCACCTGGAACTGCCCGGCCCGTGTGTAAGACAGCTCACCGCGTGCATCGCGCAGCACGAAGTAACCTGAACCGTTGACGGCAACGTTGGTGTTGTTGCCGGTCTGACGGTTTTCGCCGGGTTTGATCCGCACCTCGGTACCGGCGATACCGGCGCCAAAGCTTTGTCCATTCTGACCGTTGACGCTGCGGTAAAACGTGTCGCTACCGCGGTACCCAGGAGTGTTCATATTGGAAACGTTATTGGAAACGTTGTCCAAGCCCTTGGAAAAGGAAAACAGGCCACTCATTCCGTTATAGAAAGCTTGCAGCATCACGCCCCCTGCCTGACCAGTTTGATTTGCGAGAGACGCACGTCCGTAAGCACGGAGCCGTCGGCTTTTTTGATAGAGAGCACTGGTCCAGTCGAGGAAAACGCAATGGCTGATACCGAACCGATCACGCTACCTCCCGTTGTCATATTGATCTCCACCTGACGCCCCAGGAGCCCGAGAGACTGCGACGTCGCGCTCATCGACACCAAGTTATTGGTGTTTTCATTGGTGACGCGGGTCTGCTCAAGGTTGGCGAACTGCGCCATCTGGGCCAAAAACTCACGGTTATTGATGGGTTCCAGAGGGTCCTGGAACGTCAACTCGGTGAGGAACAACTTAATAAAGTCCTCCTGGCCCAAGCGGCTTTGCGCCAGCTCCGAGGTGGTGGTACTCAGTTCGTTGCCGATCGCTTCAATGGCCATGGGAGTCGCCTGTTGAATGACGTGAGAGAGACGGGGCCTGCCACGCTGGCTGGCCATTGATCCAGATGCTTTCAGGGCGTACAGCCTGACGTGTCAGGTCTTGCACCAGGGCCCGCTGCTCCTCCGGGCCCAGGTGGTAGTCGCGAATGATCACTTCGATGCCTTTACCCCTTGGCAAAACCTGTACATGACGTTCTGGCCACTTTCTTATCAAGTAGGCCAGGGCCGGACCCGCACCGGGCAATTCATGGCCGGCATCCGCCAAGTTATCGCTGGCAAGATGTACGGCTTTCGGCTCAAGGGCGCTGTGATCTTCAGCTGAGGGTAATGGCCTTTGAAGCGGGAGGCCGCCTCCGGCTTGATAGAACGCACGTTCGTTATCAGCCGCAGCAACCCCGCGTTCAACATGTGTCGTCTGCTCAAATAATTGCGGCACATACGAAAGATGTTTTCCAGCACGAAGCCCGAGGCTATAGAGCTCCAACACGCCCCTCTCGGGTGTTTTCAAACTCGACTGAAGCAGGCGCTGAATATTGAGCAAACCAGCCTCCTGGGCCAGATGATCATCGGTTGGCGGCAACAATTGATCCGCCTTTGCCAGCAACGGCTCAACCCCCGCTCTCTGCGCAAATGTCGGCCCTTGGGACTTGTTGTTACTGAGCGCTGGCGCCTGCGCGTCCGGCGGCGTAATCCACAACGATACCCCGACGTTAAGCCCCATGATCCGCCCCTCGAGCCTGCTGCGCGTCAAAGATATCGATGGATTCCTGATCCCTCAGGTAGCACTGCAGGTCATGCAATACCGTATTGAAGGCCTTTTGCGTCACCTGCACCTCGAGCGTGCGGCGCCCCAACAGCGTCCTGCATGCGCTTTCCTCGTCCTGTACCTCGCCCAAGGCCTGTATCCGAGACTTCAACGCAGCAAAACTCTGCGATTGGGCCAGTAGACGCTGCTCGTACTGCGCCGGGTCCAACGCCACGCCTACGCGACCTTGCTGCTCAAACGACGATTGGAGTTGCGCATACCGCTCGTGCTCTTCCTCCAGCAGGCGTTCGGCGGTGCGCACACCGCGTAAACAGGCAGCGTGACTCAATGCAGCTTTTTCCCGTTGCAATGCTCGCAAGCGGGTCGCGGACGCCAGTTGCCTGAGCTTGCGCTGTTCATCCTGCATGGGCGGCTCCTGCGGTCAGTTGTTGCGACAAGCGCCGCACGGTCTTCCAGGCGTCAGCCGTCAGTACATGTTCGTTCGAGCGCTGTTTGAGCAGTTCATCGAACTGTGGCTTAAGCGTGATCATGCTATCCAGCAATGGGCTGGTGCCCTTCTCATAGGCTCCCAACTCAATCAGGTCCGCGCTGCTCTGGTAAGCACCCATCCCAGCACGAAGATGATCGACCTGGGCTTTTTGCTCGTCGCTGCGCAACGCATTGGCAAGGCGGCTGACACTGTGCAGCACATCGATCGCAGGCCAATGACCCCGCGCGGCGATGGTCCGGCTCAGGACGATGTGCCCGTCGAGAATGGCGCGCATATGATCCGCTACCGGCTCATTCATATCGTCACCTTCCACCAGGACGGTATAAACGCCGGTGATCGAGCCTTGATCATTGAGGCCGCCGGCACGCTCCATTAGCGGTGGCAGGAGCGCAAACACCGAAGGGGTGTAGCCCCGGCTGCCCATTGGCTCCCCGGTGGACAAACCAATTTCACGCTGCGCCAGGGCAAAACGGGTGATCGAATCCATGATCAACAGCACATGCTGACCCTGGGCACGAAACCACTCAGCGATGGTGGTCGCCGTGTAGGCCGCCTGGCGCCGCAGCACCGCAGGTTGCTCAGCCGCAGCGGCGATGACTACGGCCCTTTTCAAGCCCTCGGGGCCCAGGCTTTCACGAATGAAATCGCCGACTTCCCGGCCGCGCTCACCAATCAGGGCGATGACAATCACATCAGCGTCCGCGTACTGACTCATCATCCCCAGCAGTGTGCTTTTGCCCACACCGCTGCCCGCAAAAATCCCCACGCGCTGCCCACGCCCCAATGGCATAAATACGTCAACGGCCTTAACCCCGGTGACCAGCACCTGGCTGATAGGTGAGCGATGCAACGGATTGATGGGGGCAACAAAACGCGGCATCAGCACCAGACCCGATGGCACAGGTTTATCGTCCAAGGGCTGGCAAGTGGCGTCCAGCACACGGCCCAATAGTCCCTGCCCCACTGGCACCCGATAAGCCTCGCCACGCGCAATCACCTCACTGGCCAGGCACAACCCGTCTACCGGACCATAAGGCATGAGCAATACGCACTCACGGCGCAAACCGACCACTTCGGCGACGAGCGCGTCGCCCCCAGCCGCCGGAACAATGTCCACTAATTCGCCCAATTTCACATCCAGCCCGGTCGCCTGCAGTATCAGGCCCTGGATTGAAATCAAACGTCCCAGGCGCCGACACAGCTTCGCCCGTGCCAGCTCTGCTATCCGCTGATCTTCATACACCTGCCACATTGGCATCCCCCCTTTTATCGGGAGCTAATAGCGCTTTAAGGGCCGCAAGCTGTGTGTCCAAACCAGCGTCCAGTTGGCCAATGCCGTGGTCGATCAGGCAACTGCCCGGTATCGCTGCCGCGTCCGACTGAAACAACGCCAGTAACGGATCGTCCTGCATGCAGGCCTGTAGCGTGGCGAAATCCAAAGCGGCGATGCGGATGCGCAGCGGTGCCTGCAATTGATACTCTTCAATCGCCTGCCGGGCCATATCGGCCACCAACGATCGACCGGGAGCATGCTGCCCCAGCAACCGCACGACCACTGCCAACGCCAACCGGCCAACCGCCGGTGTCATCGAGGCAATCATCTGCGAGCCTTGTTTCTCCAACTGGCTGGCCAGCTCGACCAGTTGCAATCGTTGAGACTCCAACGCTTCGCGCAACGCCGCTTCTTTCTTCTGCCAGGCCTGCTGCTGTTGAGCCAGCTCCGTGGCTGCCTGTTTGGCAAATTCAGTGCGAGCCTGAGCCAGGCCTGCGGCATGGGATTGCTGGTGCAAATCGGCCAGTTCCTGCGCAAACGTCGCGCGCAGGACCTCCAGTGCAGGGGACGGAGTGACAACAGGATCGACGCTACCCGGCGATCCCATAACCGGCAGGCGCCGCCCACCGGCCCCCTGCCCTGGCTGACGCAGCACGGTTTGCTGACCCGGCACCTTAGCGCTCATCCTGGCCTCCTGAGCGCGCCAGATACTCTCGCAGGCTGCTGACCAGTGCGGGCGGCATTGTGTGCTTTGCGAAAGCCGTGTCCCAACGTCTTACCGACGCACTGTTGGCCAATGTGCTCAACGCTTCACGCCGTTGTACGGGCGTTTCCAACTGCAAGACCAAGCCGGCCCAGAATGGGTGGCCGGCCTTGAGCAACCGTTCGTGGATAACATGGCTATGAGCACTTGCCTGGACCTGAGGCTGTGCCGCCAGTTCATTGATCAACCCAGCCATCACCGACGGTTCGCTGGCCAGCCCCAATTCGTTGATTTCGCTCAACAACGCGTCTATTTTTCGGCGTTCATCAACGGCTAAATTGGCCAGGATCCATTGACGATCATCAGCGTGCAGGCAGGCCAGGCGGATTGCAGCCTTGCGCAGTGGCGAAAATTCCATGGTTCAGCGGCCCTCCACCAGCCAGCGACGCAAGTCGCCCAGCAGTTGTTCGCGCTCCATGGAAGACAGGCGGGGCAGGCTATTGGCGATGCGGGACTCACGCTTGCGGGTTGCCATCCATAGCGTCAACAGAATGATCGACAGTGCAGCAGCCAGTGCTGCAATCCCCCAACGCATCCATGGCACCGCAACGCCTGGTGGTGCCTGCGGATCGCCAGAGGACACCACCGGCGAGGTGGCGACATTGGTGGCGGCGGGCTTCGCGGCAGTCGTGGCGGGCATGGGCGGGATATACGCGATCACCAGACGGTCGCCCCGTGCGGGATCAAGGCCCAAGGCCGCTTCCAGCAAGCCCTGGATTTCCTTGAGTTGAGCATTCGCTGACGGCGTGCTAAGTACGATGCCTACTGTGATCCGCTCGATCTTCCCCGTGGCATGTTCAGTTTCGGCGCGCTCTTTACCCACCTCGTAGTCCACTTCACGGTTATTTTGCGAGCGTTTTGAATTGCTTTCGCCTGTCGAGTTATCGGTGGACGCCGTGGTTTTTTCTCGGCGAATGGAGCGTTTGTCGGCAAGGGGTTGTTCGCTGATGGATTTGACCCGGTCAAAATTCATCTGCACCCGCACGGAGACGTCGGCGCCATTGCTACCCAATGGGCGCAATAGCAACTGCTCGGCCTTTTGCTTCAGGGCCTGTTCAACCTGGGCCGTCAATTGCTGATGCTCGGGCGCCCCTGCTGCCCCGTCTGAACTGCTCAAAACCAGACCGTCTTCATTCAGCACGGCGACGCGTTCCAGGGACATGCCCTCCACGGCAGAGGCCACTACTTGTTGAATGCCGCGTACGCGCTGAGGATTCAAGGCGCCTTGCAACCGTGGTCGGACAATCACCGAGGCCTTGGGCGGCTCTTCGGCTTGCTGGTAAAGGCTGGTTTTCTTGAACGTCAGGTGAACTCGGGCGTATTCAACTTCGGACATGCTCATGATTGAGCGCGCCAATTCACCTTCCATCGCCCGTTGATAGTTAATCTTCTGGCTGAACTCCGACATGCCGTAGTCGGCCTTGTCGAACAGCTCGAAACCCGTGCTGCTACGGCTCGGTATTCCCGCCTGAGCAAGGTACATGCGCGCACTGGCTGCCTCTTCTGCTGCAACCTCGATCACACCTTCCTTGGTGTTGATGCGATACGGCACCTGACGCTGGCTGAGAATTGCCAGGATTTCGGCTTGTGAGGCTTCGCTGGCGTCCTTGTACAGCGCCACATAGCTGGGCCGAAATACCCACCAGATGGATAACGCCAACAGCGCGATGATCAGCACCACGCCACCGAGGAATACGCTGGAACGACCGGTAAAAAGCTTCGACACGGGTTTATCTTCCATGGGTTAAATTTGCAACCGCGCCAATTCCTGGTAGGCATCTACCAGACGATTACGTACCTCGACCGCCAATTGAAGCGACAGTTTTGCCTGCTCCATCGCCATGACCAAGTCATGGGGCGCAACGTTTTCACCCACGGCATACGACGACAGCAAGGCTGTTGCCTGGTCGGTCTGCTCGTTCAGTTGTACGGCGCCCGATTTCAACTGGCCAAGAAAGTCAGCACCACTGACGTTATTCGTCTCAAAGGCCATCCCGTTCGCCGACGACAGCGCTGAGGTCAGCCCAATGGGGGTAATTGCTGCGTTCATGTCATTTCCCGATTTCGAAGGCTTTGAGCGTCATGGCTCGCAAGCTGTTGTAGGAGCGGATATTCGCCTCGTAAGCGCGGGTCGCCGAGACCAGGGTGGCCATCTCTCGGGCGGCTTCGATGTTGGGGTAGTGCACCATGCCGTTATGGTCGGCCATGGGGTGGCCGGGGTCCTGTACGACACGGGTTTCGCTACCTTGATAGGCTTGAACCCGAGGAGCATGCAACCCCACCTGACTGGCAAAACTGCCGGGCGGCGCTACCCGCAACAAGGGTGAATCCTGCCCCGGGCTGAGTGCCACATTGGCAATCGCCAGGTTGTAGCTGGCGACTTCAACCCGAGTGCGTTCATAGGCCATGCTGCCGCGAATCACTTCGCTGATATTGTCCAACGGCATGCTCAGCGCCCTCCCTTGATCGCCAATTGCATCAGGCCGAACTGGCGAGAAACGCCATCGGCCAACGCTTGATAGCGACCGCTCGCAGCCGACAACTCGGCTACCTCGGCGTCAGGAGAGAGCGGCGTGATCGGCGTGTAGTGCTGCAGGTAAGGCGCCAATTCGCTGTCCTGCATCGCTCGCAGTGACTGCGCGAATAATTGGGCGTCACCCTGGGCGCCCCGCAAGGCCGTCAGTGGCTCATGGCTGTTGAGCCGCATGGCCTGGCCACCGGGAACGCTGGCCATGGCGATATTGTGCGCCGCGACCTTGGCCCGCAGATGCTCCAGACTCATGGCGAAACGTACGGTCTCTACCGCTAGACTCATATCCGCAGACATCACCGCTCCTTATTGAACAATCAGTTCGGCGTGCAAGGCGCCGGCTTGTTTAATGGCCTGCAACACGGTGATCACTTCACGGGTACTCAGACGCACCTTATTAAGTGCCTGCACCAGATCGCCAACCGTCGCGCCTTCTGCCAGCTTGACCGGGCCATGTTGCTCCTCGGTCACATTCAGCTCGGTGTCCGGCACCACGACCGTGCCCACACTCGGACCGGTACGACCAATCCAGGACGGCTGGGAGACCTGATACTTGGTGCTGATCACCACACTGAGTGAGCCCTGGGAAATGCTCACCTCACCCAAGCGCACATGCGCACCCGCCACGACCGTTCCCGTGCGCTCGTTGACCACCACGCGGGCGGCATAGTCAGGCGCCACGGATACGTTCTCGATGCGGGAAATTAATCGGGGCAAACCAGCCGCACTGCTCAGCGGAACTTCAACCTTCGCCGCATGCACGACTCGCACGCCGGGCAATCCCAGCTCACGTGTCAATGCGTCGGCAATACGCTGCGCAGTGGTGTAGTCAGGCTCGTTGAGTACCAGTACCAAGTTTCGCGCAGCGGCATCATTTTCGGTAAAGGCCGAGCGTTCAACGCTGGCACCTCGTGGAATGCGGCCTACCGTGGGGTGGTTTTTCTGCACCGAGTTCTGGTTGGCTTCAAAGACATACCCCCCCACCGACATGGGGCCCTGAGCCAGGGCGTAGAGTTTTTCATCGGGCCCATACAACGGCGTCATCAGCAAGGTGCCACCCAACAGGCTTCGCGCATCGCCCAGGGAAGAAACCTCGACATCCACCTTGTCACCCGTCTCACTGAATGAGCGCAGGTTGCCGGTGACCATCACCGCCGCCGTGTTGCGCGCATTGAGATCCGAGTCCGCCACGTTCACATTGAAATTTTTCAGGGTATTGACCAGCGACTGGCGCGTGGCACGGTTGCGGTCGGTATCCCCCGTACCGGCCAGGCCTACCACCAGGCCGTAGCCGATAATTGCGTAATCACGCACGCCCTGGATGCGTGTCAGTTCCTTGATCCTTACATCGGCCCACCCCTCAGGCAGCCAAAGGCTGAGCAACAGGCCCAATAACCCCATCGTCAGCTGTTTCATAGGATTCGCAGCCACTTGAGGGTTCGGAAAACGATGCTTTGCTTCTGCGCATCGGTGATCACCCCATCGCCGACAATGTCAATTTGTGCATCGGCCAGGCGGTAGGACAACACGGTGTTGTTGTAGGCAATATCATCGGGGCGCACCAAACCGCTGATACGCACCTGCTGCTTCTCATCATTGACGGTCACCAATTGCTCACCGCTGACCCGCAGCAAGCCTTCGGGCAGTTGGTCAATGATTCGCACCGACACATTGGTGCGGATCTGCCCGCTACGATTGGTCTGGCCTTTGCCGCTGGAGTCGCCTTGCAGGCCGAGGCGACCTTGATGGTTGTTGTTGTCCCATCCCAGTCGCGCAGAAATATCGGTGCTGCTATCGGCACCTGTCCCGGCGGCGCTTTGCGCCGAGGTCGATTCCACCACCAGAATCGTCAGGGTGTCCCCAACGTGGTAGCCACGGCGGTCGCCAGTGAGAGAGCGATAGCCATCGGGATTGATCAGGCTTTGCGCGCTGGCGCAAATCGGTAGCAGCATAACCAGCCAAACCGCCTTAGCGTTGAACATGGACTTCCCCTTTGCCGGCCACCACTGCCAACAGGCTCGCCTGCGCACCGTTGACCAACACGGGGATAGGCTCACCCAGCACGCCGGGGCGCATCGCCTTGCCCTCGGTGCGCAGCATCAGGCCTGGGCCATAGACCACGACAGTGACGGTGGCATCACGTAGCACCAGCGGTTCGGCTTTCAAGTGCCGATTGAGAATCGGCATGCCGGCGTTGACCATTTGCCCCAACCACGCCCCCTCCAGGTTACTGGCCAAATCGTCGGGGGATACTTGCGCGGCAACCACGTCCAGCCGCTCACGGCGTGGCTGGGTATCGCTCAGCGCCTGATCAGTGCGCCCATTGCGGCCATAAACCCAGGCCTGACCCCACGCCTGGACCTTGAACCAAACTGTCACTTGGCTGGCATGCGTCTGCCCGCATACTGTGCCTTTAAGTTCAACCGCAACGCGGCTGCGCAGGTGCGTCGACAACAACCGCACCCGTGGCGATGCCATAACCGGCAAGTCACCGATGGGCGTCAGTTGGATATCCAGTTGCTCGTTGGCGAATGCCGGGCGCACGCGCTCAGTGATGTACTGTGCCATCTGGCTGGGCGTTTGCCCTGTTGCACACTCCAACGCGTTTGCCTGGGCACCCCAAAGGCAACCAACGACGATAGCGACGCACGTAATCTTCATACTCATCAGCGACGCAGGTTATTGATGGTTTCAAGTATCTGATCGCCGGCTTGAAGCAAGCGCGCGTTCATTTGGTAGGCACGTTGCGCCAGTACCAGGCTGCTCATCTCATCAATCAGGTTGACGTTGGACATCTCGACATACCCCTGCAACAGCACACCTTGGCCATCCCGGCCGGGTTCGGCGTAGATCGCTTCACCGCTGACTTGAGAGGGTCGGTACAGGCCATCGCTGAGCTTTTTCAGCCCCTCGGCACTGGCAAACTTCGCCAACTGCACTTGGCCGACGGTGATCACCTCACCCGTCTCGACAACGGTCGCCTGCACCGAACCGTCCTGTTTGATCACCAGATTGCGCGCATCAGGCGGCACTCGAAGGTCCGCTGTCAGGACCTGGCCGGTGTTCATCGCCAACTGTCCGTCGGTGTTCAAATGAAAGCGACCGGCACGGCTATAGGCCAATTCACCCGTTGGCAATTCGACTTCAAAAAAACCATCGCCCTGGATGGCCAGATCCAACTCGTTACCGGTCTGGCGCACTGCGCCCGGACTGAACACCTGAGTGGGGTCCAACGCCTGGATGCCTGCACCGGACAGCAGGTTTTCAGTCATGCCGCCGCCGTCATCCCGCGTGCCGACGTCACGCACCATGTCATGGAAATTGACCTGGCTACGCTTGTAGCCAATCGTCTGCATGTTGGCCACGTTATTGGAAATACTGTCGATCCAGGCCTGGTTCGCGGATAAGCCGGAACTGGCAATACTCAATGCATCAATCACACCCGCACTCCCTGGTCAGTCCTTGCCCAATTGATTGATCCCGCTGTTAAGCAAACCGTCGTAGGCCGACAAGGCGCGCTGCAGGGTTTCGACGTGTCGCGATACTTCCATCATTTTTACCATGTCGGTTCCCATGGCAGCGTTGGAGCGTTCTAAAAGGCCTTGATGCACCACGTACTGCGTGGCTGGCGTCCAGGCTACGTCTGCCGAGTAGAGCCCTGCGCCCCGGGAGACTAAATCGCTGGCATGTTCGATACGCACCAGATTGAGTTGCCCCACCGGCGTATCGTCCACGCTCACTTCACCTTGGCTGCTCACCTTCAGCACACCGCCAGCCACCTGAATAGGCCCACCCTGACCGAGCACCGGATGCCCTGCATTACTCACCAGGAAACCCTGATTGTCGACTTTAAAACGGCCATCACGGGTCAATGCCGCACCGTTGGGGGTATTCACGGCAAACCAGGCATCACCAGACAACGCCAGATCGGTCACCCGCCCCGTGTATTGCAGAGCACCGCCATCGGTATTGATTGAGGTCTGGGTTTCCAGCCCATCGAGCCCGGCTGTGACGCCCGAGGCGGGTGCGCCCAAAGCCTGAACGCTGAATGCACGCCCGGCCTTGTAGCCGGTGGTGTTGGCATTGGCGACGTTCTGCGATACCTCCTTCAAGGTATCGATATCCCGCTGGATCACCCCGGCCAGCTGCATGATCATGTCGCTCATGCCGACTCCAGGCTGGGGAACCCAGGCAAATCAATCATTCCGGCGGATGTCACGCGAGCATGCTGGCCGACTTCGTTGACCGACAGCACAGCCATATGCGGCACCGCCCGCGACATGAATGCGCGCAATACCCGCCTTAGTGGCGCGGCACACAACAATACTGGCTGCTTGTTATCACCCAACTGACGCTCGGCTTCACGAGCCACTGTGGTCACGAACCGTTCCAATTCCTGAGCCGGCAGCAATGCGCTTTGCTGGCCCTCACGCGGTCGGGATGCGGCAAGCATGTAGCCTTCCAGTTGAGGGGCGATGGTCAACACGTTGAGATCACCGTTTTTGTCCACCAGGCGCTCATACAGCGCAGCACCCAGCCGTTCACGTACACGCTCTGCCAGATCTTCCGCACTCTTGTTAGTCCGCCCGGCATCCACCAGCACCTCAAGGATGGTTTCCAGGTTGCGCACCGGTACTTGTTCACGCAGGAGCAATTGCAAGACGCGCTGAATATCGGAATAACTGAGGACTTGGGGGATCAGCTCATCCACCAGACTACCCAGCGCGGCACGCTTGCTTTCCACCAGGCGCTCGGTCTCCGCGCGAGTGAGAAAATCGGGAGCGTAGCGGCGGGCAAGTTCGGAGAGGTGGGTCAACAGCACTGTGTCCGGCTCAACTAGCGTATAGCCGCTCATTCGCGCCTGGTTGCGTAACGCTTGGTCTATCCAAAGGGCCTTGAGGCCATACGTAGGCTCCTTGGTTTCGCGCCCTTCCAGCGTCGCAGCCGCACCACCTGGGTTGATGGCCAGTAACTTGTCGAACTCCAACTCGCCGTTGGCCACCACCGCGCCCTGGACGCAGACCTGATAGGTGCCTGGCGGCAGTTTCTTCTCTGCGTGCACACTCAGTTGCGGCAGGGCAAAACCGTAATCCCGGGCGAACTGTTTGCGAAGGTTGTCGATACGCAAGCTGAGGGTACTGGTGGCCGCCAAAACCTGTGCCGCCAAGTCATTGCTCAGGCGCAGTTCAAAGGCATCGCTGCTCATCAGCGCGTAGATATCATCCGAGCCTGTATCGGCCTGGGTCTGCGTCTCCTCTGACGCCGATTCGCCCTTGGCCTTGCGCTGCAACTGGCGGAATGAATAGCCAGCCGCCACGGCGAACGCCAGAAAGAGCATCAGCAACGGCACCAACGGCAGGCCCGGCATCATCGCCAGCAACAACGTGACGATCGCCACCACCACCAGTGTCTTGGGGTAGGCCGAAACCTGTCGACCCAGTTCCGGCCCCAGGCGTGCGTCGGTAGCGGCACGGGTAATGATGATGCCGGCGGCCACCGCAATGATCAGCGACGGAATCTGCGTGACGATACCGTCACCGACCGTCAACAGAGTGTAGTGGTGCAGTGCATCGCCCCAGCTCTGCCCCTTTTGCAAAATGCCTACCGACAGGCCGCCAATGATGTTGATCGCAATGATGACAATCCCGGCGATAGCATCGCCTTTGACAAATTTGGATGCGCCATCCATTGCGCCGTAGAAATTCGACTCGCGCTCCAACTGGCTGCGGCGCCGCTTGGCCTCATCCTGGTCGATGATGCCCATGTTCAGGTCAGCATCGATGCTCATCTGTTTGCCTGGCAGCGAGTCAAGGGTAAAGCGCGCGGCCACCTCCGCGACCCGTTGTGCGCCACTGGTGACCACCACGTATTGCACCACCACCAGAATTAGGAACACCACGAAGCCGATCACGTAATTGCCACCGACCACGTGGGTGCCGATCGCTGCGATGACCTGCCCGGCATCACCGTCCGCGAGAATCAGCCGCGTCGCAGAGATGTTCAGCGCCAGGCGAAACAAGGTGGTCATCAGTAGCAGCGAAGGAAATGTCGAGAAGCTCAAGGGCTTGTCGATGTCGAAGGTCACCAGCAACACCAACAGTGCGACAGCGAAGTTGGTCAGCAGCAACAGGTCGAGCAACCAGGTAGGAATCGGTGTGAACAGCACCAGCAAAATGCCGATGACGGCGACGGCTAACAGCAGGTCGCTGCTTTCCGACAGTGCGCGTGTCCAGAATGGTTTCATGGGCTCAGCACCTTGTTGCCAGGTAGAGCAATCACCCAGCGATAGACGCGTGCCACATCGGTCTGTGTGATATCCGGAATCGCTGAATCGACCCGCGCCAGTGCATGCAGGGTGCGCGCCAAAGGCGGACGGCGCAGGATCGGCACATGGTGCTTGCGTGCCATCTGGCAGATACGCAGGGCATGAAAGCCACGCCCGATAGCCAAGACCCTGGGCGCAAGCATCGTTGCCGGGCGGTATTGCAGGGCCACGGCGTAGTGGGTCGGGTTGGTGATGATGACATCGGCATCTTTGACCTGCCCCAGCGCGGAGGCTTTTTTCAGCAGGTCCTGCTGGATGCCTTTGCGCTTGGAGCGAACCTCGGGATCACCTTCGCGGCGTTTGTGTTCATCCTTGGTCTCGCGCTTGCTCATGCGCATTTGCCGGCCAAACTCGCGGCGCGAATACCACACATCAAACAGCGCGGCGGCGGCCATGATCGACAACACGGTAAAGCCCAATTGCATCAGCAATTGCTTGCCGGCCAGGGGCAGTTCCATCGGAGAGACCGTCGCCATGCCCAACAGACGCGGCAAAAGACTTTGGAACAGGTAATACAGCACCAGCGCAAACAGCCCGCCCTTGACCAGGACCTTGAGCAGCTCGACAAACATACGCCGCGAGAAAATACGCTTGAGCCCCTGGATGGGGTTAAGCCGCTTGAAGTCGGGCTTGATCACAAAGGCCGAAAACACCGGCCCGCTGAACAACAGATTGGTCAATACGGCCACCAATACCAAGGCACCGATCAGTGGCAGAAAGGCATACACCACCTGCTTCACGCTGTAGGCGCCCTGCTCGCCCAGATAGCCAAAGCTGGTCCCGAGCTGTCCTGCATTGGCTAACCACCAATGGGTGTGGGCAGCGATCACACTGGCAAGCGGCGCGGCGATGGCCGAGAACACCATCAGGAACGTAAGGGTCATGGCGAACGACAACAGGTCTGGGCTACGCGGCACCTGGCCTTTCTTACGAGCCTCTTCGAGTTTGTAGGGGGTAGCCTCTTCACTCTTGTCCTGTTGATCGCTCATGGCGCACCTGCCGGGGACAGCGCGAAGCGCAACGCGTTTTCGATCAACAGCGGCACGCGCTGAACAATGATCGGCAGTGTGAGGATCAGGATAAATACGCCGACGCCGAGTTTGATCGGCAACGACAGGAAATAGACATTGGCCTGCGGCATCGAGCGAGAGAGCAGAGCAAAGGCAGTGTCGATCAACCACAGGCCAAGGATAACGGGCACAACGATCATGAACGCCAACAGAAATTGCTGGGTCAGAATGCCCATGACCGGCCCGGAGAAATTCATCAGGGAAACGCTGCCGGGAGGCACCGCGACCAGTAGCAGACTGAAGACGCGCAGCAAGTCGTGATGCAGGTTCAACGTCACGAACAGGATGCCCAGGGTCCACACCAGCACTTCGGCGACCAGGCCGGTCATATTGGAAGTGCCCGGGTCGAACACCCCGGCGGCATTCAGGCCGATCTGGGTGTCGATGAGCTTACCTGCCATGTCCAGGCCGGCATGGGCGGCGTGAAACCCGAAGGCCATCAACGCCCCCAGCATCAACTCGCCGAGTACCGACGATAGGCTCAATGCAGGCATGCCAGTCACATTCAAAGAACTGGCCAGGACGGCCGATAAGACCAGCGCCAGCAACACCCGAACGGTCATGGGCAATCGCGAGAAAAATACAATAGGGGCGACAACGAGAAGTGGCGCCAGCCTCATGGAGATGAGGAGCAGATTGGCCAGGTAGGGCGTCAACACGGCTAGAAGCCAGCAGCCTGAGTGAGTGCACTCAGCGCAAACTGCTTGAGGATCGTCAGCATCCAACCACCCAAAACCAACAGCATCACGACGGTGATGATCAGTTTAGGGATGAACGTGAGGGTCATTTCCTGGATCTGCGTGGCCACCTGAAGAATACTGACCAACAGGCCGACGATCAGGATAGCCAATAGCAAAGGGGCGGCAACCAGGGCTGCAGTTAGCAGCGCTTCCTTGAGCGCGTACAGCATGAAATCCTGTGTCATCCATGTCCCCAGGTAGTGCGTTTTGATCCGGAGACATCACATGCCATCCAGAGTTCCATGGCTAGTAGCCATTATTTTGGTGGCTGATCATAGCCATTCCTGAAGTCGCGAAACAAGAGGGGACGGAGGAAAAATAAAAAGAGTTTTTTAACGTTTCTTTTGAATAGAGCGGTACGCAAAAAACCATCCAAAAGCGGTATGCCTTGGCACCATGCTATCTCCAATCGACAGAGAAAATGCTTGGCTTTGTAGCTATGACAGACGCTCATGCCATCTACCCAAGGCCTGAAGAACGCACCATAGCTATCGTCAATAGTCAAAAGCGTTGTTCTACGTCACAATTTGGCCCGTGCTTTTAGGAAACTCAGATAGCGTGAACTCTCATTCGCAAAAATCTCTTGCCCCGCCCCCATATAAGCCCGCATCAGCTCGTCTGCCGCACTGTCCTCTTGCCCCTCATCGAGATAAACCTGCCCAAGCCGCAAGTGCAAAAATGGGTTACCGATGCCACCAGGACAAGTCATTGCATACTGCAATGCATCACGCGCAGAAGATTTGTAACCAGATAGAAAACACGCATCTGCTATTGCGGCCAGAATCCAGGTAGAGGCTTCCCAACTATTTTTAGGTTCGGGAACTGATCGCCAGGCGCGGTTGTACTCGGCTATTGCCTCCTCATGGTTTCCTTGCTCAGCCAGCATGTCACCGGAACGGCAATATTCTTTTATTTTTTCATGCTGAACGACATCAAGCTCAGCACTCATATTCACATCCATTTAAGCCACATGAAGCCGCTCGAAAAACGCCAAACAACCAAGGCCAAACCCCACTACCATCGCCAAAGATGAACGCTGGATCCGGAGTAATCGAGATATTTCAGAATAGCCCCCAGTCTATAATCCACAACGAGCCCATTATCCAACCCACCGCCTTCCGATTCATAACCATTGACATAAAACGCGTCCACTGCCCGCTGGCGATAAAGATCGTCCGCCGTGTCAACCTCACCCACACCTTCATACTTCAAAATATTAAAGTAGAGTTGGTAGGTTTTTGCAGCGAGAGCAGATCTTTTCACTTTTGACAACCTGATTAGTTCACCAGCAACGACATCACTGAAAGAGCTTATCGACTCCCCCGCCAAAATCGCCGCCAAGATACAGTCCAACTTCCGATCTGGAGGTTCAATCGACCTACAACCTTTTTCTACTTCTATTTCCCTATCAATAAGAAATGCAAGAATCTGTAACTTTTCGATAGGAAACGCATTTTTTAAGTTAGCTTCGGGATCTAGCTCAAGCAGAGCCTTCACACTTTCCAAGCCGCGCTCCACACCCTGCTCAATGAATGATCGAGGATTTTCTCCACTCCGCCATGTAATCAACGCCTGCATTAGCTGGCTCAAAAAAATCTGACGACTGTTAAGCGAAAGCAAATGATAATTTTCATGGTTTTTGGCGTATAAAAATCCCTCTTCAAAAGTACTGACTTGTTTTGCGTAAAATCGAATGCTTTCTATAGACGACATGTTCAATTCCTACCAATACTCACAACCTCTCCAGATCTAAAATTGAAGCCCACCACGCCATCTTTAGATACGTAACCAGCCAAATACTTGTCAAGCACCCCGTCAGCCTGCTTCAACAAATGGCAATCATCAAACTCACCATTCTTGATGTGGTACACCTTATGATCACAGCGTGCCTCATCGAGAAACAAGGCATCTCCACTCTCAGTAAGCAGCCAGCAATTTAATCGTTTCGATCCTACTAACTCTTCCAAAGCTCTCATGTCCGCCTTCTTACCCCCCCACATGAACCCTGTATTGCTCGAGCGTCAAGCGTGATGCGTAATCAAAGGGTGCATTTAACCACCCAGTAGGTTGTACCGACGAATCAGTTACAATAAACGAGTTAAAAAGTCGATAGAGTTCACGCCATTTCAGTGGGAGCATGGCATGCTCAACATCATACTGCTGCCCTGACGTTGCTTCATTTACAAATGTCAAATTAAAAAAAGGTTTTTCTTAAGCCCCTGACATACCAAAGAAGGCAACCACAAACGGACTCCTTTTTTGAAAGCTGCTACGGGGGGGGCGGCCATTGTTCATCAATTGCACGCGCAGCTAAAGGAAAGGCCACTGCAAAATCTTTGAACATGACGCTGACAGGAGTTCCGAGCATGGCTTTAATCTCTGGCTTTAGTTTATCCACAATCGAAGGATCTAATTGATCAGCGGTCGAATAAATAAAATTATACTTATTTATGCCCAGCATTATTCTCCACCTAGTTTATTGGATGACTCATAGGCTCGAATTTGATTCTGAATTAGCCGCTCCATTTCCCGCCGGGTATTTTTAAGACCTTCGATATATTCACCATGCAAATTATCCTTTCCATAAGTCTCCCACTTAACCGAAGCCCCTTTCGACGCATTAAATCCTTTGGGCAACGACTGTAAACTTACAGTCGATCAGACTCTTCCTCCGATAACAAATACTCAACAAAATCCAAGTAGGAGCCCCACACCTCAGGCGCTGTCATCAATACGTCTCTACCTAGGCGATTAACATCAATTGCATCACACCAGAGCACCTGGCCCAATTGGGAGTTGCAGTCCATCACGATTAAGCCTTCAGTAGGTTCGCCCAGCACAAGATAGTTTGGTAAAAGTTGTCCACTGCTTCTCAAACGTTTCGTTTCACTAAGAACATTAGTCGGAGACTCCCAACCGATCTGGTGCAGCGGTAAAACGTAAATGCCACTTCCGTCAAAAAACTCCCCCACCAATTTGAAGCTAGTGGGAAGTGATATTTTCAACTCATGCTCCAGATTTTCAATAAAATCCGGATCCACTGCGCGAATACCATTCAACGACTCAAATCGACTCTTTACCTTCTCTAGACTTGACATACCAACCTCACTGATTTTTTACGCGCCACTGCCAATATTCCCTAGTATCGACTGAAAAGGCCCGTCTATCAATTGGAAAGTTTGGGTTTGGAATATTTTTCCCATACTGACTATGCAGGGCATTTTGACCAGGCGTCCCTACTCCGTGGTAACGAGTACTCGCTTCAGCCAAGGCACCGCGTGAATCCTGCCCCATATGATGTAACGTAGCAAAACTACCATCACGCAACTGTGGAGACAAACCTTTTGCAGCCGCATCTGCATTCGATCTTCCTATGAAGTCTTTAGGCCCATCACTGCGAATAATCCCCCAATCGACATCATTTCTTTGAATGACTGTATAGGTTTGGCCAGTACCTTTTGGCCTAGTGGCGGTCCATTCCACCTTATCAGTAAAGTAAATGTTATCTGCGAATGTCTTCCAAGGTTTAGCAGCGTTCGTCAATGTAGTTTCAATGACAGGCACGTCATCACTAATCAAAATAACGTCTTGTAACGTCGAGGTCCGAGAGGCGGTACCGATATTAACGCTGAATGCGTCCGACTGCATTACACGGGCAAGTTTTAGATCGATCTTGTTAGACAGCATGGTCGAAGGCGCAAGTAATCTCCCAGTAAGTGTGCCTCCGGGCAACGACAGCATAGACACCATCACGTCCTGACTCGCCTGATCAAAAGTACGATCCCCCACTGCGGCCCACGCAATTGGGATAGCGTTCGCTCCAGCCCATACTGTATTAACTCCAAGTGCCACACCATTATGGATCATAGAGTTCAAACCATAAGTCATATCAAGCAGTGAGCTACCCGTCTCGAAATGAGTCGGAAAGGTACTCATTAGATCGGTATCTTCATACACGCCAGCGGAAAACAGCGGCTCCGGCTCTTTAAACAAAGCCCGCCGCAACTCTACGGGTAGCACACCCTGATTTTTTTCAGTTTCACGCGCTAGAAAACGAACTTCCGCCGTTGTTAACGTATCAGGCAACTCCCCACTATCCAGCATTTTTTGCCATTGATTAGTGGCAAGCGAAGCGACTAAATTTTGCTTAGATGCATCTTCAACACGTAACTGACTCACCATAAAGTCACCCAACGTGTTGCCGAACGCATCGGCCGCAACCTGCCCGAAATCAGGTCGAGCACCTCCAAACCATTTATCTTTCAAAACCGCAGAAGCATAAGCACTGATCTGCCCACGCACTGCTGAACTCACTAAACCAGTGCCATTCCCACCTACATACCCGGCGACGGTAGCTCCAACTGCAGATGCCGCAACATTGCGCCAACTGAACGAGTTATCCAGCCCCACTACCCGGCTGGCGATCTGGCTGTTGGCATAGTTGAATGTCCCCAGTGCCGCGTAGCCGGTGCCGTAAGTACCTCCGGTCCTCATGGCTTCTGCAGCAGTGCTCGCCCATGAGCCGAGGGCTCCTGCCTGCGCTAAGGAGCCAAACCCGGCAGTAATTCCAGACGTCAGCCCAGCGACAGCGACTTGCTTCCAGGAAAAATCATCCACTACACCCATAGCCTTTCCTGCCAATTGAGATGCTGCACTTCCCACGACTCCACCCAGTACCGCAGCCCCCAAACCAGCCCATCCAGCTGCACCCGACAGTACTGCTGCTCCGGTCAACGCAAGACTGCCAACAGCGGTTGAGCTTGCAACAGCAGCGGCCACTGGGGCGGCTGCACCGGCAGTCAGGACGGTGGCAACTACTGCCACGACCACCATGACAACACTCGCGAGACCGCTGCTTTTCTTTTTCTTTGGTTTTGGGGGTGGAGGTGGAACAGGGGTCGGTGTCGTATCTCCGACTATGTCATCGACATTATAAGGTTTGAATGTTGTGGAGTTGTTGTGCGTACTGCCTACAACGTTTGGAATGCGCACAGTGCTACCCGGTAGCAAGGACTTGCTAGGATCCAGTCCGTTGGCATCGGCAATCAGGTACCACATGCCTGAGTCGCCCCATACAGCGTGCGCTATGCTCGCAAGTGTATCGCCCTGACTAATGATATAACTGCTGGTTGTGCGGGCCGGATAGTCCGCAGAGATGGGGATCAACGTATCGCTGATTTCCGCAGCGCTGGCGGTACCGACATTAGCCAACGCCTTTCCATCATAATAAAAATAGTTTTGTACTGTATTATTGGGCTCCGACCTCGTGGTGACCTGCCCCTCTTTATTTGAAGTGAAAAACCTTAGACTGGAGCCAAATGCCACACTTTCAACCGCACCATTCCTGCTATACCCGAAAGAGGTGCTCCCAGGCGTTCCAGGAAGACTTGACGCGGCCGTAACCTCACCCTCTTTATACCCGCCGTTCGTCATTTGATAGGTTTTAGTGTAAGTACCTGTATAACTCACACTTATGCCATCTGAGTTATAGATCACATAGCGCGACAGCACTTGATTACCTGCACCATCAAACATACCTGACTCGCCAAAAAAACTAGCTTGATATTTTTTTTGCACTCCACCTGTAATGTTTTCTAACAACTGCGCTACTACCTGACCATCTCCGCGATAGCGATAGGATGCAACCGAACTTACTACACCTGAACCATATGTTGTTTGTGCGTTGCGCCAACCCACAGCGTCATAAACGTTAACAAACTCCAGAACAGATGCATCTTGAGACACTACACTTTGGATGCTGTCGGCCCCCAAGGCGCGCCGTACCTTGGCGCTACTCAGACTCAATACTTGAGACAAATCGTTATACGTATAGCTTTTATGGACGTAGGACTCATTACCCGCGACCGTACTGCCCCACTGCTCGGTTGCCAAGCGACGGCCTAATACATCATAAACAATGGCAGTGCCTTTTTCTTTTCCGCCTGATTTTCCTGCAACGATGACACCATTATTGGAATAGCCTTCATCTACTAAAACTCTTCCCTCATCGTCAAACTTATACCAATTGTCGATTTGGGTTCGCCCTCCGGCTTGATTCGTAGCATCCAGGTAAGTTCTACGCCGATTCCCAAGCTCGTCAAAAAAGTACCGAAGAGAATCCACTCGGGCACTGCCGACCACGGAAGGTATCCACCCGACCGCACTACTGCCTGCCGGCGCCTTCATCTCCTTTAATCTGGACTGTTCATCTATCTGAAACCGCGACTCCATACTCACGGACAAATCCACAACAATAAAAAATGTATCCCTGACCCTCTTATCGTTTATTTCTCTAACCTTATTCCCGGCCAAATCATATTGATAGGTATAGCGTTCCAGATAAACATCACCCGCGATGAGTGGATCACCTGTAACAACCATAGACTTCGACAGCCCATTGGCATAGTAATCATGGCGATAGTAACTACTCACTCCGGAATCATAAAAGTTTCCAGGCGTTATCTCGGTGGATCCGGATGTACGCTCCTGTATCAGTTGTCCAAAGCTGTTATAGGTATAACTTGACTGAGGCCTAAATCGCGCACGACTTGTTATTAATCGACCAAAATCCGATTCATTATAAGTCCAGCCCAGCGAATTATTGAGTGCATCGCTTTGGCTGGACTTACGATTGGCTTCGTTATATTCATAATATTTTTCCGTTTTCGACTCATTCCTCGTTTTAACAATATTCCCCCGCTCATCAAACAACGTATACCGCACATTCCCCGCCACCCCAGTCATAACCCCCGACCCACTGGCACTGGCCAACGTCTCCTCTACCGCGCTACTCCCACTGATCTCCCCAACCAACCGCCCCGCCTGGTCGTACTGATTGGTCGACAACGTCACCGCAACGCCATTGCGTACGATCCCGTGCGTCAACTGCCGATCCATCGCGTCGTAGCTGTCAACCAATACGGTCCCCAGCGCATCCTGGGTGGCAACTCGATTGCCGTGGCTATCCATCAGGTAATTGCGCGAATACCCCAAAGCATCGATATCACGCAGCAACTCACCCACCTGGTTGTAGACATGCTGTCGCGTACGCAAGGCGGTGCTGGTAGGCATGCCTGCATAAGGCCCCACCAGATCCACTTCCTGAATCAACTGCCCCAGCACGTCATAACGCTTTTCATGGATCAGGCTGGCGCGATAGCTGGTGCCGTTCTCCCGCAGGATGTCGGTGACCGGCAAGGTTTCGCTCAGTTGCTTGTTGTTGTGATCGTAGGTGTAGGTGGTGATGTAGCCGCGAGCATCGGTGCGGGTCAGCAGGTTGCCCCAGCGGTCGTAGCTCTGGCGAATGATCGGCGTGGCCAGTGTCAGGTTGATGTTGTTCAGCGTATCGGCGTTGATGTTGGCTTCAAACGCGGGCAGATGCTGCTCAAGGGCTCGGCCGAGAACGTCGTAGCGAGTGTAGGTAATACGATCATCTGCGGCAGTACTGGCGTCGCCGATCTGGTTACTGCGACTAGCCTTGGCATTTAGGTCGTAATTGACCCGGGTGATGCCTTGGGCGTTTTGCTGCTGGGTAATCCGCCCGGCCTGGTCATAGACATAACCGGCTTGCAGGTAGCCATTCAACAACTGGCTGGTCACCTCGCCGAAACGGTTGTACACCGCTGAGTTGATGGTGGTTTTCTGGGTGTTGTCGGCGGCCGTGTACCAATCGGTGGTGGACAACTGTTGGCCCATCACATCGTAGGTGTAACCGCGGCGGATAGTCTGGGTGCGAGTGAGCGCCGCACTGCCAACCGTCCAGCCACTCAAGGTCACGTTGATCTGGCGACTTTCTTCCACACGCCGACCAGCCGCGTCGACCTTGTAGGACTGCGCCGAACCACTGGCGTCGATGCTTTGAACTTCGTAGCCCGCCGCATCAAAACGGGAGCGTGTGACACGGGTTACGCCGGCCTGTTGATTGCCTGCCGAATCGACCCCGGCACTTTCGGTTTCGCTCAATACTTGGCCGAAGGCATTGAGTGCGTAGGTGGTAGTGGGTGACGCGTAGACGAAACCGGCGGCAAAGGGATCCACTGCGCCGTTTTTCGCCGTAGCTCGGGCCGGCTCGACCAGCCGCACGGTCTGTCCCAGGGCATTGTATTCGGTTGAGGTGACGTTACCGGCAGCGTCCACCACTGCCCGCACGTTGCCCACGCCGTCGTAGTACATCTGGCTGACCAACTGGTTGCCGACTACCGCCACCGCAGAGACCGTACCTGACTGACCATTGATAGTCTGTTGCCAGTAACGCACGCCTTCCTGGGTCACTTGGCTCAAGCGCCCCATGGCGTCGTATTCGAAACGTGTACTGCGATCGTTGACGCTGATTACCGGCGGGCTCGGCGGAGTGCTGTCGTCCCAACCGCTCAGCCCATTGGCGTACTCGACCTGGCGACTGACCTTGCCCAGCACGTTGTACTCCATGCGGGTGTAGTTGCCCTGCCCATCGACGCTGCCGATGCGTTGCCCGGCCAGGTCGTAGTAGTACACATTGCTGGCGCCGCTCTGCACGGTCACGCCGCTGGCGTTTCGCGCGATCAGGGTTTCACGCACCAATTGGCCTAAGGCGTTGTAACTGTAAACCGTAGTCGGCGAGGCGGTGATCAAGGTCGACGTGGCAACGTTGCCAGTGAAGGTGTAGACACTGACGGCGTCCTGTTGCACTGCGGTCTTGCGTCCCAAGGCGTCGTAGGTCGTGATCAGTGTTCGGTCTTGTGAGGCATTGGGTATCAGCGTTGAGCTGTTCAGGTCGCTGGCCGTGTAATATCCAGCTGTCGGCACGGGTGCCGTCAAGTCATTGGCATACCGCTTGGTGGTCAGGCGATTGCCTTGGGCATCATAGGTGTAGGCCGTCACGCCCTTGAGCGGATCAATGTCATGGGTCAGTCGGCCGAGGGTGTCGTAGACCTTGTAGCTGTCGACGAAGTCAGTCACCGGCGCGCCGGTGTTGTTGACCCGGACACGATTGCGCACGGCATTACCGAGCGCGTCGTAGGTCACGTCCGTGGTGACCTGCAGCGTATTGGCCGTGCCGTCCGAGGCTTGCTGATAAGCACCGGTGACCTTGTTGTACCAGCCCGGCGCGGTGATCTGCACTTGATGGCCGACAGCGTCGTAGGCATACCCGGTGGTCCTTGCCTGGCTCAGGTCATCGCCAGCCGGATCAGCAGCCAATGCGCTGCGCAAGCGTCCCGCCGTTCGGCTGGTGACGTTACTCAACGCATCGTAGGTAATGCGGGTGACCTGCAGTACCGAGCGAGTACTGACCACCCCATTGATATCAATGCTCGACACGGCAACCGCGGGGGTGATTTCTTCTACCAGCCGGTTCACGTTGTCGTAGCGGTAGTTCCACACCGAACCGTTTTTGTTGGTTAAGGTGGCCCGATTGCCCACGGCATCGTACGTGTAGGATTCGGTCTTGCCGGCGGCGTCGGTGACACTGCTGAGCTGCCCGGCGGCGTCGTATACCGAGCGCGTGGTGTACGTCAGCGCGCCCAGGTTAGTCAGCGCGGCAGTCACGCCCTCAAAGGTGCGCGGTGTGCCCGCCGGCATTGACTTGTCGTAAAGGCGGCTTTCAGTGATACGTCCCTGTTGGTCATACAGCGTTTCTGTAACCTGGTTCAGTGCATCGATGGTCACCCGCACTCGACCCATCTGATCGTAGAGATAGGTGGTGACCTGGTCCTTGGCGCTGGCGCCTGCCGCAACGCTGGCCGGCGAGTTGCCCAAGGCGGCCAGCGCGCTGGCACTCAGGGCGGTGGCGAAACGAGTAGTGCTGGCCAGGCGACCATCCGGATCATAGGTACTGCGGGTGACACCGCCGAGAGCATCCACTGTGTCCGTCACGCGCCCGGCATTGTCATAGACGTACCACGTACTGTTGCCACCCGGATCCAGCTTGCGAGTCACCTGGTCATTGGCGTTGTAGAAATATTGCGTCGTGAGGTTGTACCCGTTGGGATCAAGTCGTTCGGCGGTGCGACGGCCCAGGTTATCGAATACATACAGAACGATCTGCTGATTCGGATTGGCGGTGGTGCCGCGTGCCACCTGGACCTGTCGACCAAAGCCGTCATAGGTGTAGGTGGTCGTCAGCTTGAGGCCGTTCGGGTCTTGCACCACCGTCAGCAATTGACCCTTGCGGTCGTAGGCATAGTCAGTGATGCGTTGACCCGCCTCGGTCATACGCACTTTGCGCCCCTGCCCATCAAACGCATATTGGGTCACGACTCCGGCAGCGTCGGTACGACTGATCATGCGATTCGCAGCATCGTAGCCATAGGTCGTCACCCGGCCCACTGCATCAGTCACGCTCAGCAGATGTCCGGCGACATCGTAAGTATTTGTGTTGGTACGACCCAGACCATCGGTACTGGCGATCTGTTGGCCGTTTTTGTCATAGCTGAAGGCCTGGGTACGGCCTTTGCTGTCGGTGATCGTCAGTGTTTCACCGTGACGATTACGCACGGTAGTCATGGCCAGGCCATCCGGCGTGGTCACCACCAACGTGCGCGTGCTGTCGTTGTAGCTATAGGTCGTGATCAGCCCACGCGCGTCCATCTGGCGCAAGACACGACCAAAGGCGTCGTATTCACGGCCCTGGGTCTGGCTGAGGGGATTGCTTTCAACGATCACGCGACCATTGTCCAGGTAGCTGGTGCTGTTGATCTGCCCTCGCCCATCGATCCTGTTGATCACCCGTCCGAAGGCGTCATAGGAGACTCCGGAGGTGCGCGATAAGCTGCCGACGTCCTCTTCCCTGCCAATCAGTTCACCACGCCGGTTATAAGCCAGGCTTTCGCGAATCGTGGTGCCACTGGTGCTGGTACGCAGGCTGCCAACCTGCTCGCCAAACAGGTTGTAGGCATAGCCAACGGTATTGCCCAGCGCATCGGAACTGCCGGCCAGCGTGCCGGAGGTGGTGTAGGCGTAAAAGCTGCGGTTATCGGTGTTGGCATCACGAATCGCCTGAACCAGTGCATTGACCTGCACGGTCAACAAACCGCCCGACAACGTGGCGGTGTTGGCCGTACTGAGTCGGTTTGTCAGGGTCGCGCGCTCGCTGGCATCGCCGAAGGCGGTATAGCGGGTTTCACTGACTTCGCCCAGGGCGTTAATTACATGGGTCAAACGTCCTGCCGCATCGTAGTAGGACAGTGTCCGGTTGCCCAATGCATCGCTGGCGCTGGCGACGCGGCCGGCGGCGTCGTAACGATAGGTCAGACCATATTGCGCATAAACGGCGGCCACTTGGGCGTCGGTCATGCCGACCGTAATGCGCCCCGACGCCTCACCCAGCAGTTTGCCGATGGTTTGCCCGAAGGCGTCATAACGGGTGAGTACACTGCGAGCCTCGGGTGTACCTTGAGCCCGGGTTTCGCGCACCAAGCGTCCTGCCGCGTCATATTCATAGGCGGTCACCGTACCGTCGGTAGCCGTACGCTGGGCCACTCGCCCCTGGCCGTCAAAAGCAGTGGTACTGGTTTGCCGCGCACTGCCGGACACCGCGGCCTTGAGCGTGGCGAACCCTGTATTGCTGTTGACCGCGGCGGTATAGGCTGCTGCGTATCGGACGGTTTGCTGGGTGTTGGTGGCTTCGTCGAACACAGTCTCAGTGACAAACTGCTGCTCATCGAGGCTGCCGACCTGCCTGCCGGCCGCATCATAGAAATACCATGTCGACAGGCTGCCACCTTCACTTGGCCTCAGTTGATCAAGTGTGCCTGATTCGCGGTTGGCGGCGGCGGTCACTGCGGCATAACGAAGGGTCTGGACCAGTCGGCCAGTGGCGTCATAACGGTTTTCCCGCAGGTAGCCTTCAGCATCCAACTGCCCGGTCTGATGTCCACTGGCATCGTAGAAAAACCGCGTGATGCGGTCCCCACCCTGCTGCCGCACCAGCTGCCCAAGGCCGTCGTAGCTGAGGGTCGTCACCAACCCCGCGGGTGTGGTGGTGGTACTCAGGCGCCCTGCGGAGTCGTAGGTGAAAGAGGTGACTCGATCATCAGCGTTAGCCGGGGGCCGAACCTGCGTCACTTGGGTGACGAACACAGTTGTGCCGTCATACCCGCCAGTGGTATCGATCAAGGTAGCGTAGCGTTTTTCCTGGATCCGCTGCCCCGAGGCGTTGTAGACAAACTCAGTGACGGCTCCCAAGCCGTTGATCTGCGCACTGACCCGTCCCGCCTCGTCATACAGCACATAGGAGCGCACGCCCGTGGCGTCCTGGACCATGGTTTGCCGGCCAGCCGCGTCATACACATACAGCGTCGAGCGCGGTGTGGCGTTGGCGGCGGTTTCGCTTTGTGTGATCAACCGACCCCAGGTGTCGTAGGACTGGCTGATGGTCAGCCCTGCGCTGTTGGTCGTCGTGACTGTACGATTGAGGCCGTTATAGACCGTTGTACGTGTGCCGGATGCATCAGTCTGACTGAGTACTCGGCCCATGCCGTCATACACAATGGAGGTTAGCGCAGCCTTCGCGTTTCTATCAGCTCCACGCACAGCCAGGGTCTGGAGTAACTGGCCGTGTTCACTGTAAATAAACTCGGTAACGTTCGCGGCACTGTCCAGCAGGCCCGCGCCATTGGCAGCCACAGCGGCATACACCACACGACGGTTCAGGTTGCCGCGATAGTCATAGCTCAGTTCGGTCAGCATCGAACGTGTCTTGTCCCTTGCGGCCGCCCATGTGATCAGCGACGACTCGGACAACACGTCGGCAGGTGCCAGCCCTGACACCGCAAACTGCGCATCACCGTAACTGACTTCCTGCGTACGCAGGCCGTTGGCGTTATAGCGGTACTCCACCACCTGGCCAGCACCATCCACGGTAAATCGCAGGCGGTTGTTACTGTCATAGGCGTAACGCGTGACCTGGGCACTGCTCGCAGGCGGTTCGGTCCAGCCTGTGCCGTTGCGGGTCGCAGACACGCGATAGCGCACTTCGTTGAGCAATTGGTTATCGGCGTTGTAGCTGCGTGTGATCGTGTTACCTGCGCTGTCACGCTCCAGCACCCGATTACCATTGGTATCGTAGCCATAGCTCACTGAGTTGCCGCGACCGTCCACGACCTGGAGCACATTACCGTCGGCGTCGTAGCTGTAGCGCGTGGACAGACGCTGGCCGTTGACTGCCGGCGTGCGTACCTCGATCAGTTGATCCTGAGTGTCGTAGTAGTAACTCCACTGCTGCCCAAGCCCGTTGAGCACATCGGTGCGACGGTTGGCTGTGTCATAGCTAAAGCGTGTAATTCCAGACGCGTCACTGACGATGCTGACACGGTAATCGGCCCCCACTTGTTCGTAGCCGAAATTCACGGTGGTGCCATCGCTCTGCGTGACGCTGGCAATGTAGAAACTCGACTCCACGTACGTATAGGATGTGGTGTAGACCTTACCATCGGCGATGCTGTTGTCTTGCGGGCTCAGATCAGTGCTGACGCTGGTCAGGCGGCCCAGGCCGTCATAGGTGTAATACACCTGGCGCGTCAGTGCCTCACCTGCCGAACGCCGCGTGTCCAGGCGCTCCAGCTTGCCGGTGGCGTTATAGTTAAGCACCAGCTCCTGACCCGAACTGTCCTTGACGCTGCTCAAACGCCCCTGGACGTCATAGCTGTAGCTGATCTGGGTGCCATTGGCATCGGTAGTGGATACCAGTTGGCCGTTCCAGTTGTAACGTTCAGTGGTGCGTCGTGAACCATCGGTCCATACCACTTGCCCTGCGAGGTCGTCCCACGTGAGGGTGTCATGCGCGCCATCACCTTCGGTGGACTGATAGCGTGTTCCGTCCCAGCGATAGACCGCTTTGTGACCATCGCCGGTGATGCGGACCATCTGGCTGCCGGCAGTATTCAAGGTGCCCACCAACGTCAGGCTGCGCTCGGCATCCCAGCGCCAGCCATCGGCGTCTGCGTCGCTGAAATCACCTCGGGTGTTGTAGGTCCGGGTATGCAGAAGATCCTGGCCAAGACCGGACAATTGCTCATCGGTAAAACGCAGGACCAGGTTGCCATTGCTGATATTGACCAACGCTTGGCCGCCAGCCTGGCCGAGGTTGCCCTGGCCGGGCGAACCGCTGCCACCCAGCGAGTTGAGCGAGGTGTTGAACAGACCCAATCCATTGCCAGCAACGATCGCTACCATTTCCTTGACTCCCCCGCCCCAACTGAACCGGCCTTGCGGTTCAAGACAATTGGGCTGTCCGCGAGCGCGGTAAATCAGCCCCTCTGTCAGTCCTTATGCGTCGATTTCGAGGATTGTTTAGGGCGGGTGGGAATTTTTTTATTTCGCCAGGAAATTGCGCGGTTCCCCATGACAGCGAGCCAGTGACGAGGCAATAATTCAGCCCACCGTTACCCATGCCCCAGGGAAGGATTGATCGATGAGCACTGACGGCATCCTCGCCGAACAACAGCGCCTGGCAAGGCTACTGACATTTCTTGACCACGACCCAGGCAACCTGACACTGATTTGCGACGCTATGGGCAAGGCGATCGCGCTGGGTGACCTGGCTATCGGTCAACAATTGATCGAGCATGTAAAGATCCACGGTATCGAGGATCCCAGGGTGTTCGCCAACGGCACTCATTTGCTGCTACAGGCGGGCGACTACTCGGCAGCCGCCGCCTTTGGAGACAAGGCAATCGCGGCTGGCCTCAATGATCCTGCCGTCGTCTTCAACACCGCGCTGGGGCATTTCCACAGTGCCGATTTCAGCGCTGCCGACACCCTACTTGCCCATCTGACCCCGCACGCCGATTGCCCCGCCGCGACCTTGCTGATGCATGCCCGTGCCCTGCATCAACTGGAAGAAACCGAAGCGGCCGAAGCCCTGGTGCTTCGAGCACAACAACTTGAGCCCCACAACGTCGACATTCGCGGCTTGCTGGCACTCCTGTTGTACGAAAACGACAATCTTGCCCAGGCGCTCAGCACTGCTCATGAAACCCTGGCCATTGACCCGGACCAACGCGACGCATTGATCGCATGCGCCACGGTGCAATTCGAGCAACACAACGTAGCAGCGTCTCGCAAGGCGTGGCTGCATACCCTCAAGGCCTATCCGGACTGTGGCCGAGCCTGGTCGGGGCTAGGCCTGTTGGAATTCGGTGAGCTTGAGTTCGACCTGGCTGAAAGTCACCTCAAGAGCGCCGTCCAGTTCATGCCTCACCATATCGGCACTTGGCACCTGCTGGCCTGGATTTACATCCTGCGCAACGACAACGCTCAAGCACGCGCGGCGCTGGAGCAGTCCTACGCCCTGGACCGCAGCTTTGGAGATACCCACGGCGGGCTGGCGGTGGTGGATATCCTCGAAGGCCACTCGGACAGAGCACGCATCGGCATCCGCAAAGCGCTACGTCTCAAGCCCGACAGTCTGGCGGCCCACTACGCACAGGCACTCCTTCTGCAGCAGGCCGGCCAAACAGATGAAGCCAGGCAACTGATCGATGGTCTCCTGGAGAAAAACCGCCCAGGCAGTGAAATCACTGGCCGTACGCTGGTCAACCAATGGCTGCAACGTCACCAGCAAGGCACAACGCCGCCCAATCCCGGCCAACATTGAAGTCATCCCTTATGGAGCCCCAACCATGCTGGACGCAACCGAATACCTGCACCTGGCCATTCACGCCAGCAAGGACGGCAATCACCACGCCGCCCTGAACTACCTCAATACCGCACTGGAACAACAGCCAGACAATGCTGCCGCGCGCTATTTCCTGGCGGCCGAACACGCGGAACTCGGGCTGCTGGATCGTGCGCACGCCGGCATGACCCAAGCCCTGGAACTTGATCCCCAGATGGATATCGCTCGCTTCCAACTCGGGCTGCTGAACCTGCAATTGCAACAGGTCGAACAGGCCCGCACAGCCTTTGATTACCTGCAACACCGCACACAAGACCTCAGCCTGAAATGGTTCGCCAGCGCCTATCTGGATATGCTCAATGAGCAGCCAGGGAACGCCGTCGAGAAGCTGAAAAGCGGCATTGCCGACTGTACCAACCCCGCATTGAAAGCGGACATGACGCGTGTACTGTCCAGCCTCGCAGATACCGCCGTTGCCCCCAAAAACGATACACTCGCCCCGCCAGGCGTGTTCCTTGGCGCTTACCGTGACAACCTCGAGACCCCGTGACAATGAGCAAGATCGACCCCACTCGACTTTCCCGCGTCCTGGCCGCCCTGGCTAGACCCAAGGAACCGGTGACGTCGAGCGCTTTCACCCAGGCTGCTCCCGGCAAAAGCCAGAATGCCGGCAAGAGCCTGGAGACGCTGAAAACACGCTTGCATGGCCGCATCAAGGCTTTACAGCCAGATGCGGAAGGTTTTCGTGATGCCGCACCGGTCGTCACGATTCAGGAAATTTTATGCTGGGAGTTTGGTGATGGGATTCTTGAGCACAGTGATTTCAAGCAGATCGCGCAACAGGTGACGCAAACCATGATGGGCGAACCAAAACTGGAGAAAACGATCCGCACGATTATTGATGAGGCCCTGTCGGAAAAATAAGACCGGGCATTTCGGCAAGTCATTCACCTCCCCATACCGCCATAAAAACTACGTGCGCGCAGCCAGCAGAACACCCATTGTCTTGCTCATAAACTCTGGGCTTCTTTCATTTATCTTACTTGCAATATAGGCCACAGCGTCCTTGGTTGGCTTATCTGACTCGCGCAACGCTTTCACAATGATTTCCCGCGCAGCATCACTATTCAGCACGCGCAGCAAAACAATGGATGCCCACTCGGGATTACTGGCCACGATCGTGGGATAGACAGCCAGCAAGTCTGCAACATACGCATCCAACGGTGCCGCTTCTGCCGCGTGGATAATGGAAAACATGCATTCATGATGTGGGCAGCCGTCATCTAAAAGCGGAAGAAGGAATTTTGCCGCTGAGGGTTCGCCGAGTTGGCTTAATTCAAACACCCCCTCATCCACTACTTTCGCCATATCAGCGGGCCTGTTTGAAATCACCTCGCTCATTCGATCAATTATGTTTGCAAAGGAGTTCGACGGCATCAATCCGGCCTCTTGAATATTTCTGGAAATTTGACCTTGTTCTGCTTTATCAGATCCTGCAGCTGATCCCTTATAAAACCGTCATATAGTCCGTCTTTTTTATAAATTTGTCTAGCATCCCATACGCCCTCGGCCAGTGCCTTACGCGGCGTCATATTACTATCAGCCGTGTTGCCATAGGTAAATGTTTCCCTGTGCCGCCCGCCGACGCCTGGGTGAGGCTGTTCCATATTAATAGCGATGCCCTCATCTCGCGGAACGTCATGTTCTGCCATGTGTTTGGCCGAAGGTATATGGTGCGGCGTAATATTGTCCCCCACCGACCCTGCATTGATAAGCGCGCCATAACTCGCCACGTTTCCTTCGGTGGGAAGCAGCGTCTTATCATTGCTATATGTTTTTCTTTGAACACTCTTGATATAGGTCGCGTTTGCCGCACCAATACCGTCCTTGACCTTACCCATAATCATATTGGCCGAAAAGAACGTACCTTCCGCTGCAATCGAGGCAGCATCAGGCCTTAGTCCTTTTGACTGGTAGAAATCACTCAACCAACGCTGCGCCAGTTCCTGGCCTTGCTCCAGGTACTCTCCAATTGTATGGGAGACCACAATATCAAGTGTCGCCTTCGCCGGCCCCGCCATGCCATACATAATCGCCTGGGCAGCAAACCCGACGACCTTACTTGCAAGTTCGTGCTGTTGTGCAAACTCGCCAAGTGCCAACTCTGCGTTATGAATAGGCGGAAACGCTCTGTTCGCAAAATTGACCAGCGAACTTGAACTCTCACCCACCCCATCAACCACGAGTAATGGCTTACCCACATCCGCCGTAGTAATAATGACGCCATTCTCGAGATGAAATGACATCTGGTCATTCTCAAGAACTTCCTGCCTGGTCAAGGCTGCACCACGCACACCACTATTAAGGATCAACGCTATTTCTTCGCTTGTCGCCCCGGAACTTACCAGCCCCCTGATAACATTCAACGTGTGCGGTGATGCGGTTTGAATATTCCCACTGGCATCTATCGTATAGTCAATTTTTGCCGCGCTCATCGCTTCTTGCATTATTGCCTTGACGCCCGACTCTCCGATTTTGTGCGCCACATAGTTGGCGAATGAATTGCCAAACGCATCAACGGCTACTTGCCCATAGTTGGGTTTATCGCCACCAAACCATTTATCGGTGATGACCGCCGAGGATAAAGCGCCCGCTTGAGCCCTGAAAACAGCATCGGAAAAATCATTGCCGCCGCCAACACTCCCCCCGATGACAGAGCCTACCGCTGAGGCGGCTACGCTTTTCCAATTGAATGATGCGTCCAACCCCACGACTCTGTTAGCCGCATAGTTGCTGGCATAACTAAACACACCTTGTGCCGCATAACCGACGACCAGATTACTGGTGCTCGCACCCGTTTGCCCTATCGCGTTCACACCATTTGCGAGGGTTGGACCAAAAGCCCCCTGACCAGCTGCGTAACCAAGGCCACCCGTGGCAGCTGTCGTGAGTGCGCCCGCGGCAACCTTCCCCCAGGAAAATTTATCCACCGCGCCCATGCTCTTGCCGACCACCTGGCTGAGCGTGCTACCGACCGCACCCGCCACCAGCAACGTACCCGTGATCGCCGTAAAGCTGGCAGTGGAGGCCGCTACTGCAGCGGTCAGTCCGCCAACGCTCAGAGCCGCGACGCCGGCTGAACCGGCGGCGGCCATGCTCGCACCGCCGAGCAGTGCCAATCCCGCACCTGCGGTAAATATGCTCGCCACGACGGCAACGACCACCATCACGATGCTTGCAATGCCGCTGCTCTTTTTGCTTTTCGGTTTTGGTGGCGGCGGAAGCGTTGGCGATGGCGTGGTATCGCCAATCACCTCGTTGGCGTTATAGGGTTTAAAGGTCGTCGCACTGTTGCGATCACTGCTCACCACATTCGGAATAATGATGCTTTCGCCGGCGACCAACAGCCGCTCTGCATCCAGGCCGTTGGCGTCCGCAATCAAGTACCACATGCTCGCGTCACCCCAGACGGTCTGGGCAATGCGTGTGAGTGTGTCGCCGTCGTTTACGATGTAGCTGCCGGGCACCCGGCCAGGATATTCCGAAGAGATGGGCTGCAACGTATCGGTAATTTCCGGCACGCTGGCATTACCGAGGGTTGCCACCTCATTGCCGTTGAAATAAACATAACTTTGGACCGCACCGCTGTTTTCTCGGCGAGCGATAACCTGGCCTTCGCGATTGGATGAAAACTTGCGAACCGAATTACTCGCGCCACTCATCCTGTAGTGTAGAAGCTCGCCCCGATCGGAATATTTCAACGCAGTAACCCCGGCGTTACCGCCATAACTCCACGTCGCGACAATGGTGCTTTCCTTATAGCCTTCGTACATCGCGTAGGTTTTCGAATAAGCCCCGGTATAACTCAAGGATGCGCCATCGGGCTTGTAGACTGCGTAACGGTAGGCACGTTGGTTTCCGGCGGCATCGATCATTCCCGCCTCGCCAAAGTAACTGGCTTGCGACAACTTCTGCACGCCCCCAGACACATTATAGGAAAGCTGGGAAATCAACTGATTGTCGCCGCGATAACTATAACCGGACGCGCCGCTGGCCACCCCGTTCGTATAGCTGGTTTGGCTTACCTTGTTGCCACGTTCGTTATAGGCGTTGGTAAACAGCAGCGAGGACGCCCCGACCGTCTGTACCTGTTGGCTGGTGTCGCCTCCCAGCCCTCTTGTTATCTTGCTGTCCGTGGAGCTGAGCACCTGCCCCAAATCGTTATAGACATAGTTGCTTCGATTGTAGACTTCTGACGTCGCGGTGCTTGAAGCCCATTTTTCGAGGCTCTGCCGCCTGCCCGAAGCGTCATAACTCACCAGATAACCTTTCCCGGAACTGCCGGACTTGCCTGCAACAACCTGCCCGTTGGCGATATAGCCTTCGGCGACGAGCACCCTGCCCTCGCTGTCGTACTTGTACCAGTTATCAATCACCGTGCGCACCCGCGATTGATTGGTTGTGTCCATGTGAACAAGTCGACGATTACCCAATTCGTCATATTCATACTTCAACGATTCAAGCCCCGCCAGGGCCGAAATGTCATAGTTCATCCATCGTTCAATACCAATAATCCTGGCTGAAACGATAGGTGTAATGTTGAGATCTTCCGTAAACCCATCAAACACGGCGCCGGAGTGGGTATAGATAATAGAATGCGCATTCAGCGCACCCGACAACACATTGCCAGGCAATGATTTTATTTCTTTTAACTGGCCAGTTTCATTCAGCCCGGTACGTGTCTCACTTAACGACGCAATATTATTCCCAGGCACCATATACTCAAACGAGCCATATGGATTTTCCGGATCATCGAACAGCAAGATGGCTTCGGTATTCACAAATTGCGCGACGTTTATTTCACGCACTTTAGTGCCTGACAAATTATACGAATACTGTGACGCTTTTACATCCGTGATCGTGGTCTCGCGCACCAGATCCATGCCGCTAAAGCTGTCTGTTATTGCACTGACCAGGCCATTCTTATAGTAGGTATAGGAGCGAAACGCGCCGAGCCCGCCCACAGACTTGCCCGGTACAGCAGGAACAACGACTGCTTCCCTGGCGACCTGGCCAAACTTGTTGTATTCGTAAGTAAAGACGCGCCCACCCAGGTCCTTATGACTCGACAACTTGCCAAAGTCCACCTCATTGAATGTCCACGTCAGGGTATTGTTCAACCCGTTAACTTCCTTGGTCTTGCGATTGTATTCGTTGTATTCATAGCCCCTTTCGTATTTGGATTCGTTGCGTGTGCGGACAATATTTCCGCGCTCATCAAACAGCGTGTATTTGGTATTGCCGATCCCCCCCGTATTGATGCTGGAAGCGTTCGCCTGCCCGCTGCTGGTCAGCGTTTCTTCGACTGCCACACTGCCTGTGGTCTCGCCCACCAGCCTCCCTGCCTGGTCGTACTGGTTGGTCAGCAACGTGACGGCGGCGCCATTTCGGATGACGCCATGGGTGAGTTGGCGATCCAGCGCGTCATAGGTGTCGACCAGTACGACTCCCGTTGCGTCCTGGATGGCGACCCGATTGCCATTCGAATCCACTCGATAGTTGCGCGAATAGCCCAACGCATCGACATCACGCATCAACTCGCCGGCAGCGTTGTAAATGTGCTGACGGCTGCGCAACTCAGTGCTGGTGGCCACACCCGCGTAAGGTCCCACCAGATCCACTTCCTGGATCAGCAAACCTGACGCGTCATAGCGTTTTTCGTGAATGAGACTGGCGCGATAGCGAGTGCCGTTCTCTCGCAGGATATCGGTCACCGGCAAGGTTTCGGTCAGTTGTTTGTTGTTGTGATCGTAGCTGTAGGTGGTGACGTAGCCCCGGGCATCGGTGCGACTGAGTACGTTGCCCCAACGGTCGTAGGACTGTTGGATAATCGGGGTAGTTAGGGTAAGTGTGACGTTATTCAGGGTATCCGCATTGATGTTAGCTTCGAAGGCTGGCAGGTGCTGCTCAAGGGCACGGCCTAGCACGTCGAAGAGTGTATAGGTGATGCGATCATCCGTGGTAATGGCAGCGTCGCCAATCTGATTGCTGCGCGAAGCGTTGCCCCCCAGATCGTAGTCAACCTGGGTGAGGCCCTGGGCATTTTGCTGCAGGACTGCACGGCCGACCTGGTTGTAGCTATAGCTGTCTCTTACCGCACCGTTGAGCAGTTGGCTGGCGACTTCACCAAAGCGGTTGTAGAGCACACTGTTGACGGTGCTTTTTTGTGAGTTGTCGGCAGCGGTGAACCAATCCGTCGTCGATATCTGCTCACCCAGCAGGTTGTAGCCGTAAGTGCGACGAAGGGTCTGACTGCGCGTCACGGCGCTCCCATTGACGGTCCAAGCACTGAGCACGACGCTGGTCTGACGGCTTTCTTCGGCAATACGGCCGGCGACATCGACTTTGTAGTTCATCGCAGAGTTACCGGCGTCAATGCTCTTGATCGTATAACCTGCGGCGTCGTATTGGGTCCGGCTGGTCTGCGTCAGCCCGGATTGGCTGAGGTTGCCGGCACTCTTGCCCGCTTCGCGGGTTTCGCTAATGACTTGGCCGAATGCGTTCACCATAAAGGTCGTGATTGGCGAAGCGACAACCATGGCAGTCGAAAATGGATCAACCGCACCGGCCTGGGCGGCAGATCGCGCAGGCTCGATGATTTTGCTGACATGGCCAACGGCGTTGTAAGCCTTGGTGGTGACATTGCCACCGGCGTCTTTCTGGGTCAGCAGGTTGCCGACGCCGTCATAGGTAGCCTGGCTAATCACCAAGCTGCCGGTAACCTGGCTAGCCAATACCCCATTGGATTGGGCATTGATGCTTTGTTGCCAGTAGCGCACGCCTTCCTGAGTCACGCTGCTCAGGCGACCCATGGCGTCATACGTAAACACGTTACGGCGATCGTTGCTGTTGCTGGAAGGTGGTGTCGGCAGGATGCCTTCGCTCCAGTTCACCAATCGGGTCGCGTACTCAACCTGACGACTGAGCTTGCCCAGCGCGTTGTACTCCATACCGGTGTAGTGCCCCAAGCCGTCCACTGCAGCGATGCGGTTCCCGCCCAGATCGTAGTAGTAAAAGGTGTTGGCACCGGTAAGCAACGTTGCCCCGCTGTTGTTTCGGGCAATCTGGGTTTCGCGAACCAGTTGGCCAAGTGCGTTGTAGGTGTAGACGGTGGTGGGTGCGGCGGTGATCAGCGATGAGGTGGCAACAACTCCTATGAAGGTATATAGGCTCACCGGATCCTGCTGTACGGCAGTTTTGCGCCCCAGCGCGTCGTAGGTGCTGACCAGGGTGCGGTCTTGCGTCGGGTTGGCAACCAACGTGGTGGGAGTGATTTCCCCGCTCTTGTAGTAGCCGGCGGCCGGCACCGTAGCGGACAGTGCATTGGCATAGCGCTTGGTTGTAAGGATGTTGCCCTGGGCATCGTAGGTGTAGGCCGTCACGCCCTTCAGGGCATCAATGTCGTGGCTCAAGCGGCCAAGCAGGTCATAGACCTTGTAGCTGTCAGCGTAATCGTTAGCCGCCGTCCCGGTATTATTGACGCGTATGCGATTGCGTACAGCATTACCCAACGCGTCGTAAGTGACTTCCGTAGTGACCTGGAAGGTATTGGCTGGGATCGAAGCGTCAGCGCTTTGCTGAAAGGCACCGGCGGATTTGTTGTACCAGCCAGGCGATGTAATCCTCACCTGATGCCCCACCGCGTCGTACTCGTAGCGAGTAGTCCGAGACTGGCTCAAGTCATCCAGCAGGGCACTGTCGTTGACGTTGCCGCGCAGCCGCCCTTCGGTACGCGAAAGCACGTGGCCGAGGGCATCGTAGTTGACGGTGGTAACCAGGGCACGCACCTGGGTACTGACGACGCCCGTAGCGGAAATACTGGCAACGGTGATCGCCGGGCTGATCTCTTCCACCAGGCGGTTCAGGTTGTCATAGTTGTAGCGCCACACCGCGCCATTTTTGTTGGTCAGCGTTTTGCGGTTCCCCACCGCATCGTAGGTGTAGGACTCCGTCTTGTCGGCAGCATCGGTCACACTCGTAAGCTGACCGATCTCGTTGTAAATGTACGAGGTCGTGACCGGCTGTGCGCCTGAAGAGGCCAACGTGGCTGCAGTAGCTGCCAGGGTTTGTGGTGTGGCGGTCGGGATGACTTGGTTGTAGCGAATGCTTTTAGCCATCTTGCCAGTGAGGCTATAGACCGTTTCGGTCACACCACCTCTTGCATCGATGCTGTAGCGCACTCGACCCATGTCGTCATGGACATAGCGGGTGGACTGATCTGCCGCGCCGTTCACACTTGGGGAAACACTGGCTGGCGTATCACCAAAGGTATTGACCACACTGCCCGCAATAGCCGTCGCAAAACGCGTAGTGCGGGTGATGCGACCGCTGCCGTCATAAGTGTTGCGGGTCACCCCGCCCAAGGCATTGATGGTGTCCGTAAGACGACCTGCGTTGTCGTAGACGTACCAAGTGCTCACACCCGCTGGGTCGATCTTGCGCGTAACCTGATCATTGCCGTTGTAGCGGTAAGCAGTGGTCAGGTTGATGCCGTTGGGATCCAGGCGCTCCGAAGTTCGGCGGCCCAGTTTGTCGAAGGCATACAGGACTATTTGCTGGTTCGGGCTGGCACTGGTCCCCCGCGCCACCTGAACCTGTTGGCCAGCACCGTCATAGGTGTACGTAGTCGTAAGCTTCAGCCCATCCGGGTCCTGTGTAACGATCAACACCTGGCCATTACGGTCATAGGCGTAATCGGTAACGAGTTGTTCAGGCAGGCCCTGCGCTTCAATGACGCGGACTTGGCGGCCCTGGCCGTCGAACGTGTATCGGGTGATTGCACCATTGGCAGCGGTACGGCTGACCACTCGGTTACTGGCGTCGTAGGTGTAACGGGTCAAACGCCCCAAGGCATCGGTAACGCTGAGCAGACGCCCAGCGTTGTCATACGCATTTGTAGAGCCCTGGCTCAGCGCATTCAGAGTGGTCAGCAACTGACCCGTCTTGTCGTAGTTGTAGGTCGTGAGCTTGCCATCGCCATCGGTCAAGGTCAGCGTTTGGCCATGGCGGTTCTTGACCGTGCTGACACTGACGCCGTCCGGCGTGGTCACGGTCATGGAGCGAGTGGCGTCGTTATAGGTGTAAGTGGTGGTCTTGCCCAGGGCGTCGGTACTGACCAGGACCCGCCCAAACGCGTCGTAGTCGGTGGTCTCTGACTGGCCCAGCGCGTTGGAGTGGTGAATGCGGCGACCGTTACCGGAGTAGATGACATTGCTCGTCAGGCCACGGCCATCAACACGGCTGATCACTCGGCCGAAGGCGTCGTAACCCGTTGCAGTCGTACGAGCCAGGCCGCCGACATCTTCAACGCTGGCAATCGCTTCACCACGCTTGTTGTAACTAACACTGTCGGTGCCCGTTGAGCCGCTCGCCAGGGTACGGGTCACCGAGATCTGTTCACCAAAACCGTTGTAGCCATAGCGGGTCAAAAAACCCAGGGCATCGGTGTTGGAGATCAACAGGCCGCGGGTATCGTAGCCATAGACGCGACGGTTATCCGACGCTGCATTACGAATGGCCTGCACCAGGGTCTTGACCGGCAGCGTTAGCAGGCCACCCGTCAGGGCTGCGGTATCGGTAGTGCTCAAACGAGCGGTCAGGCTGGTTTTTTCACTGGCCTCGCCAAAAGCGTTGTACACCGTCTCGCTGACCTCGCCCAACGCATTGACTACATGGGTCAAGCGCCCCGTGGCGTCGTAGTAAGAGACACTGCGGTTGCCCTGCGCATCCCGCACGCTGGCGGCACGCCCGGCGGCATCGTAGCTATAGGTCAGCCCGTACTGAGCGTAGATGGCTGCAACCTGGTCATCGGTCATCCCTGTGATGACGCGCGTAGACGCTTCCCCAAGCAGCTTGCCGATGGCTTGCCCAAACGCGTCGTAACGCGTACGGGTGCTGCGCTCGTCATTGGTGCCTTGCGCGGCGGTCTCACGCACCAGACGGCCGGCGGTGTCATATTCATAGGCAGTTACGCTGCCATCCGTAGCGGTACGCAGACTGACGCGGCCCATTGCGTCATAGGCAAGCGTCGTGGTGTGTATGACCGAACTCGTCTGCACGCCAGCCTTGACGGTCGCGAAGTGCGTACCTGCCGTGATCTCGGCCGCGTAGGCGGTGCCATAGCGAATGGTTTTCTGTTGGTGGGTTGCTTCGTCGTACACCACTTCGGTGACGAACTGTTGCTCGTCAATGCTGCCTGTCTGGCGGCCTGCCGAGTCGTAAAAGAACCAGGCCCGCAAGTTGTCACCGGTTGCAGGGCGCAACTCTGCAAGGGTGCCACCCGCGCGACTGGCCAGCGCCGTAGCCGTGGCATAACGGATTACCTGTTGTCGGCGACCGCTCGCATCAAAGACGTTTTCGCTCAGGTAGCCTTCGGCGTCCAGTTGCGCCACCTGCCGGCCACTGGCGTCGAAGAAATAGCGGATGGTACGGTCGCCAGTCTGCTCCCTCACCAACTGGCCACGGCCATCGTAGGTCTTGGTAGTTACAGTGCCAACTGCGTCGGTGCTTGTGCTCAGCCGCCCGCGCGCATCATAGGTGTAGCGGGTAGAGCGATCCGCTGCTGTTGCGGCCGGGCGAATATCACTGACTAGGGTTTTGATGACAGCGGTGCCGTTGTACCAGCTACCGGTCAACACCAAGGTGGCATAACGTCTTTCCTCGGCGCGCTGACCCGCTGCGTTGTAGACATACTCCACCACAGCGCCAATGCCATCAACCTGAGCGCTGACCCGGCCGGCTTCGTCATAAAAGGTGTACGTGCGCACGCCCGTCATGTCTTGCACCATGGTCTGCCGCCCCATAGCGTCGTAAACATATTGCGTCGTGCGTGTGGCCACGCCTGCAGCCGTTTGCGTCAGGCTGATCAGGCGGCCTGCGGCGTCGAAGGACTGGGTGAGCGTTTGCCCGACGGTGTTGGTTGTCGAGACGGTCCGACTGGCGCTGTTATAGGTTGTAGTTCGTGTGCCGCTGGCATCGACCTGACTGATCAGGCGTCCCATCCCGTCGTACACCGTGGAGACCAGGGTGGTCTTCTCGGTACGCCCTGCACCGCGCGTAACAATGGTTTGCAGCAATTGGCTGGCTTGGTCGTGGACATACTCAGTGATGACGGTTGACGCGTCCATCACCCCTACACCGGATGAATTTACCGTGCCGTATGCCTTGCGTTGGCTGAGATTGCCACGGTAGTCATACGTCAGATCAACCAGCGTCGAGCGCGTTGCATCGCGTGCGGCCACCCAGGCGTTGAGCGAGACGGAGGAAATTACCTGGGTTGGGGTCAGTGCGCTGAGGTCATAGGTCGCGTCGCCATAACTGATCTCCCGCACCAGCAATCCCCACACGCTATAGAGATAGCGAGTGACGTTGCCATCGGCACTGATCATGGCGCTCGGACGATTATTCCCATCGTAGAGGTAACGCGTCACCTGTGCGCTCGATGCCGGCGGATCGGTCCAGGTGGCCGAGCTGCTGTTCCAGGTCGCCGGCAGCGTGTAGCGAATTTCGTTGAGCAACTGGTTGGCGTTGTCATAGGTCCGTGTAACGGTAGTGCCCGAGCTGTCGCGCTCCAGAGTGCGGTTGCCATTGGCGTCGTACTGATACGACACCACGTTGCCCAGGCCATCGGTTATCCGGATAACATTGCCATCCACGTCATAGGCATAGTACGTCGACAGCCGCTGGCCACTGACGGCCGGCGTCTGCACTTGAATCAGTTGGCCCCCAGCGTCGTAGTAGTAGCTCCACTGTTGATTGAGGCCATTGGTGACGTCGGTGCGACGGCTGCCGGTGTTGTAAGCAAAGGTCGTGGTGCCTGATGCATCGTTTACCGTCTGAACACGGTACTCACCGTCCACCAGCACATAGGTAAAGCTCGCCGCGCTGCCATCGCTCTGGCTAACCCTGGCGATGCGGAAAGTGTTTGCGTCGTAAGCGTAGGTGCTGGTGTAGACGTTGCCATCCGCAATGCTGTTGTCGACCGGCGTCAAGTCGGTACTCACACTGGTCAATCGACCCAGCGTGTCGTAGCCGTAATACACCTGCTGCGTGAGCGCGCCGCCTTGCGCGGTGCGGGTATCCAAACGCGCAAGTTTTCCGGCAGCGTTGTATATCAACACCAGCTCTTGCCCAGAGACGTTGTCCTTGACCGCTGCCAGGCGACCATTGGTGTCGTAGCTATAGCTTGTCATAACAGCCGAGCGATCAGCCATCGATGCAATCCGACCGGTTGCGCCGTCGTAACGCTCGACCATATATGTGGAGCCTTCACTCCACACCCACTGACCGTTGGCTGCATCCCAAGCCAGCGAGTCATGAGCGCCATCGCCTTCATTGGACTTATAGGCGCTACCGTTCCAGGCATAGCGTGTCTCATGGCCGTCGCCAGCGGTACGCACCACACTGCTGCCGGTGGTATTGCGCGTGCCACTCAACACCACCTTGCGCTCGCCTTCCCAGCGCCAACCATCGGCATCGCCGTCCGTCAAAGCGCCCTGAGCGTTGTACGTACGGGTATGAAACAGGTCCTGTCCCATTGCCGACAGCTGCTCGTCAGTAAACCGCAGCACCAGGTTACCGTTGCTCGCATTGACCATTGCCTGGCCACCTGCCTGGCCCAGACCACCCTGGCCAAATCCCCCTACGCCCCCCAACGAGTTCAGCGAAGCATTGAACAGACCTAATCCATTGCCGGCAACGACCGCAACCATGCTGCTTCCCCTAACACACCCAAAGATCGGAAATTCGTCGCAGCTCGCGTACGGCTGAACGGCGCCTACGATCAGACTTGTTCCGCTATTGCAGTATTTGTTTAGGGTAAATAAGAAATATTATTGATAACGGAGGATGCCCACATACCTGCGCCAAAGAGATACATGTTCGATGAAGATAGCGACGACCTTGAAGCGCCTGCAGAGAGCGCTTCTGAGGAGGCATAGGCATCCGGTGCTTTAGCTAACCGCGTAGGTATGGCTACGAGGCACACACGGTGCGCGTTGGGGGCAAAAATGGGGGCATAGCCCATCTTTTTTGAGCAAAAACCACCGTTCTAGAGCCCAGTCGAAATGTTTTTTGGCCTGCCTGAGAGCTTATGATCCGAACGTCGAGACCATAAATGTTATGTATTTAAATCAGTCGCTCTCGACACCCACATTCACTTCCAGGCTCACGTGTTGGTGTGCTTTACCGAGCAGAGACGCTGCCCAACGGAGAGGCGGATATGGCGATCATGCGAATGAGACAAGCGCTGCTGCTCGAATCGTAGGTTCCGATCGGCTTTCATGAGTCGCCTACTGCTGCGGCTCGTGAAGTTCTCGCCATGCCTGCCACCTCAAACCAGTAACCAACTATGCACTTAGGCCGTGTCAGTATCTTCTGCTGGCAGATCGCTTCGAAACGGCTACTCCTGCATCATCCACTCCCGAGGCATGTTGCCCTGCTGCCGTCCACTCATGGAACATCAATCATCTAGGCTAGTGGGCAGCGAGATCATCCGGAAGTCATTAGGCGCGAGCGTAACCTTGTAGACCGGGATACCGATTTCGCTGCAGATGGTCAGGACCTCAAGCGCATGTGCATCCGAGATTTTAGCCCCAAGATGGACAGCCTTGTTCACTCGGCAAGGCTGCTCGCCTGGAAATCGGCGATCTGTTGCCACATCGCGATGGGGTTGGAATACATCGGGAAATGCCCGCAATCAGGAATCGGCGCTAGCCGGACACCCTCGGCCTGGATATGCGAGAGATAGGACAATGAAGCGTTCTGTTCGCCGTACATGAACATTCTTGGGCATTTCAACCCGAGGAATTTGCCCATCAAATCGGCGTTATCGGAGAGATCGACCATCGACTGAAAAATCCCCCGCACCGCACCGGCACGTACCTTGTGCCGCAAGCTCGCGGAATAGAGTGCGCTCGCATACGCCGGAGCGTGCCGGGCACGTTCGATGAAGGCGGCGAAAAACGTCTCGGGATCGTTGCTCGGGTAATCGATGATCTGCCGGCTGAGAAAGCAGTCTTCCGGGGCGATATTGCCCTCAATATCGACGAAGCTGATCACCCGGTCCGGAAACTGATGCGTCAGCATCAATGCGGTCAGACCGCCCATGGAATGGCCGACCAGATGAAAGCGTTCGATGCCGAAATGTGCCAGCACCTGCAGCGCTGTCTGCAGAAGAAAGGGAATGGAAATCCTGGAAAGGTCATCGCACTGGCTTTCACCACAACCCGGTGCATCGTAAGCAACGAAAGCGTGACCGGCGAACGCGGGCTGCTGCACGATGTCGGCGTAGTCCTCCTTGGTCGAACCAAAACCATGCAGGAACACGATTGGCGCAAGGACACCGGCGCGATGAATGGCAGCCACGTTCAGCTGAACATCCTCCACGGTCATCGGGAGTTGCACGTGAGTGAACGTCTCTGGTGAGGGCACGTAATTGACTCCTTGAGCGAAAAGGTTGGGCCGAGCCTGGGTTGCAGGCAGCCAGGCACGTAATTTCAAAGGAATCGAGCCATCTGTAAATTCCTAATACGGGAAGTCTTTCATACGTCAAACCTATCAAGCGATAGTTCGCGCACATTCCTTGACCAACTTAAACCTTGGCCCGGAACCGAGCCACGACATCCTCCACGACCGGATTGGGCCGATCTGCATTCCAGGCCACCGCGCTCGTCACGACATTGAGCTTCTGGCTCAGAGCCCGAAACACCACGTTGTTCGGCGCCAGTTTTTTCAAGGATGCCGGGACCAATGCGATGCCTTGGCCATAGCTGACAAAGGCGATTTGCGAAGCGACGGAACGCACTTCATGCAGCACCCGAGGGGAAAACCCGCTGGCTCGGCAAGTCGCGATCAGATTGTCGAAATACACCGGGCTGACCTTTCGGGAAAACATCACCAAGGACTCATTGGAAAGACTAGACAGACTGATCCGAGTACGCGAAGCCAAGGGGTGGTCACTGGGCAGTGCCACCACCAGGCGATCCTCCAGTAGCGGCAGTGAGTTGATCGAAGCCCCAAGATCACCGTCCAGCCGAGCGAAGGCCAGGTCGATGTCGCCGGCCTCCAGCGCCGGGACGGCTTCGACGCTGTCGATCTCCCGCACGGAGACAGTGAGGTGCGGGTAGTCGCCCTTCAGTTGCTCGATCAGCCCCGGCAAGACATCAAACATGGCGGTGGAAATCGCACCAATGGTCAACATTCCCGACTGTCCCGCCACCGCCTCCTCCACGGCGAGTTCCAGACGTTCCAGTTGGTCGGCGAATTTGCGCACCGCCGGCAGAATCGCCGCCCCCACTGGAGTCAGCTTTGCACCGCGGCGTGAACGGTCGAACAGCTTGACCTTGAGCGCCTGCTCCAGCACCTGAATCTGCTCGCTCAGCGGTGGCTGGGACATGCCCAAACGCTTGGCCGCACGGCCGAAATTCTGCTCTTCGGCCACCGCCAGGAACAACCAGAGATGACGAATCAGTCGAAAATTGATCATGATTAATCCATAGGCTTAACGTATCTAACGTATCCGTGATTAGTAATATACCTATCAAATTGTCTCACTGACACTGGGCGCCTCTGTCACCACTGGAGCTTTCCCATGATCCATAAGAGTTTGCTGGATCGCTTGGCAGCGCTGGATACCAATACGGTCTCCGATGCGCTCGACTTCCTCGGCCTGCCGGGTGCCACTGTTGGGCTGCGCCCACTGTGGAACTGCCCGAAGATTGTCGGCCGCGCCAGCACCGTGCTGCTTGCTCCTAAATCCGACAATGTCCCCACTGTGCACCTGATTACCCCTGTGGTGGAACAGATCGATAGCGATGATCGTGTTCTGGTAATCGCAGGTGGAATCGAAGGCATCTCCTGCTGGGGCGACATCCTCGCCAATGCAGCGGCCAGCAAGAAAGTGCGCGGTACCGTAATTGACGGTTTCAGCCGCGACATCGACGGCAGCGAGTCAATTGGCTACCCGGTTTATGGCCGCGGGGTGACCATGATCAGTGCCCGCAATCGGGTGGTTCAGATCGATGCCGCCGTTACCATCAACGTGGCCGGCATCGACGTCAGCGAGAACGACTATGTCATCGCCGATACCTGCGGCACCGTGTTCGTGCCCTCATTCTATATCGAGAAAGTGCTCGACCTTGGCGAGCGCATCGCCCGCCGCCAGGACGGTATGGTCGAGGCTGTTCGCAGCGGTCGCTCAGTCGCCGAAGTGATGCATGACACCCAATTCGAAGCGATCCACGTGGAGCATGCCAGATGAATATTGAAGACAAAGGACTGGTCGCCTTGTTTGAAGGCCTGGACACCCCGGGTGTTTCGGATGCGCTGGACAAACTCGGCCTGCCCGGCCAATGCCTCGGTGTGGCGCCACTGGACAACTACAGCAAAGTCATCGTCGGTCCCGCTTTCACTGTCCAGTACGTGACGGCCAGCGTACCACCCGGCACCGTGGGTGATTTCATCGACGACGTCGCGCCCGGCGACGTGGTGGTCATCGACAACGGCGGTCGCACCGACTGCACCGTCTGGGGCGACATCATGACCCAGTACGCCGGTACTCGGCAGATCGCAGCCACAGTCATCGATGGTGTTTGCCGTGACGTGAACAACGCACTGGGCGATGGCTACCCCATTTTCAGCAAAGGCCGTTTCATGCGCACCGGTAAAGATCGGGTGCAGGTTCAGTCGGTCAATCAGCCAGTGTCCATCGGCGCCGCTCGAGTATGTGCCCGCGACATCGTCGTCGCCGACGCCAACGGCGTGGTGATCGTCCCCCGCGCTCGTGCCGCTGAAGTGGCGGCGTGTGCCCGTCAGATAGAATTGATCGAAGCCGACATTCGCGCCCTGATCGCTCAGGGCAAAACCCTTAAAGAAGCCCGGGCCGCACTGGGTTACCACAGCCTGCAGAGGAAAGTCTGATGACGATGCTCCCCCTCCCCCTGGATGCTTACGCACGGGCAAAAGTGCTGGGCAGTTCGACGCTGTATGAAGCATCTCACCTGCCTTGCGCGGTCGACAGCGCGATCCGCCCGATCTGGGACGGTGCCTTTATCTCCGCCCCCGCTTACCCTCTGGAATGCTCGCCCGGCGACAACCTCGCCCTGCACCTGGCGATGGAACGTGTACCCCTTGGCAGCGTGCTGGTCGTGGGCACGGGCAGCTTCATCGCCGGTTATTGGGGTGAAGTGCTGACCGTGGCGGCCGAAACGGCTGGCGTGGTCGGGCTGGTGATCGATGGTGGCGTGCGCGATATTGCGGCCCTGAAGAAACGCCAGTTCCCGGTGTTCGCCCGCGGTATCTCGCTGAAAGGCACAGTCAAGGCCAGTGCGGCTTCGGTAGGGCAGCCGTTCAATTTCAATGGTGCGTTCGTGACACAGGGCGACTGGGTGGTGGCCGACGATGATGGTGTGATCATCATTCCCAAAGCGGATGCCGCACGGACCCTGGCAGAAGGTGAAGCGCGGGCGGACAAGGAAGCGCAGATGATGCAGGCGTTGACCGAGGGCCGTTCGACCCTGGAACTGATGAACCTGACTGAGTGGAGAACTCGCGCATGAGCGACGATATCCAACGTCTGAATCAGCGTCTTGCCAATGCGCAGCCGTCCGCGACTTACCGAATCATGGATCGGGTGGCAGAGCGCCGGGCGCAAGGCGCGAAAATTATTTCGCTGTGTGCCGGCGAGCCGGATTTCGATACTCCCAAACATGTGCGTGAAGCGGCCATTCATGCCATTGAACACGGGCACACCCGCTACACCCAGGTCGCCGGTGTACGTTCGCTGCGAGAAGCAGTGGCCGCCAAGTTCCGCCGTGAAAACGGCCTGGACGTTGCCTGGCAAGATACCCTTGTCTGCAACGGTGGCAAGCAGGTGATCTACAACGCCTTGGCCGCGACCCTCAATGAGGGTGACGAAGTCATCGTGCCGGCGCCGTACTGGGTCAGTTACCCGGAGATGGTTCAATTGTGTGGTGGTGAAGCCCGAATCGTTACCTGCGAGGCCGACACTGGCTTCAAACTGACGCCCTCGGCGCTGGCCGCGGCGATCACACCGCAGACCCGCTGGTTGATCCTCAATTCGCCGTCCAACCCGACCGGCGCGGTGTATATCCGGGAAGAACTGCACGCCTTGGCTGAGGTGTTGTTGGCACACCCTCACGTGCTGATTCTGGCCGATGACATCTACGAGCATCTGATTTTTGATGATCAAGCGTTCTACACCCTGGCCCTGGTTGAACCACGACTGGCACCTCGCACCCTGACCATGAACGGTGTGTCCAAGGCCTATGCCATGACCGGCTGGCGCATCGGTTTCGCCACAGGGCCGCGCTGGTTGCTGGAAGCCATGGAAAAACTGCAAGGTCAGCAAACCTCTGGCGCCAGCTCTGTGTCGCAACAGGCTGCGCTCGCGGCACTGGAAGGTCCCAAGGATTTCATCCGGGAAAGCCGGGTGGCATTCCAAAGTCGTCGCGATTTGATGGTGGGGCTGCTGAACGATACCCCAGGCCTTGAATGCGTCAGTCCAGCCGGGGCGTTTTACGCGTTTGCGTCCTGTGCCGGATTGATCGGGCGTACCTCAGCGGGTGGCCGGGTACTGCACACCGACGAAGATGTCGCGCATGCACTGCTCGACGAAGCGGATGTGGCCGTAGTGCATGGCAGCGCCTTTGGTCTTGGCCCTTACATTCGCATCGCCTACGCCCTTGATGACGCTTCATTGCGCCGGGCGTGCGAGGCGATCCGTACCTTCTGCACCTCGCTACGTTAATCAGTCCCTTCCCATAATGCGTGGCTATCGCCATTGCTTGGCTGGCCACGCATTTACGCGGTTCAACGCAAAGAATGCCCCGTATGACGCAGTCCGTCAGATTAAAATCCCAAAGAATGTGTTCGCAAGCAAAATGGCATAATATGCCAATGACCGAAAGAAAAATGTTTAACGAAAGCTGGAGCTCAATATGGCAACGAGAAACGTTGTGCTCACCCCTCATCAGGAACAGGTTATACATGACCTGGTGCAGTCCGGCCGTTATCAGAATGCCAGCGAAGTGATGCGAGAAGGTTTACGTTTATTGGAGCAGCGCGTCGCCGAAGACACCGCCAAAATTGAAGCCCTGCGTCAGGCGACCTCTATTGGCATCATGGATCTTGAACACGGGCGCTTTACTCAGATCAACGAAGGGGATCTGGAGCACTACCTCGAGGGCTTGAGCCTGGAGGCAACCCTCCCCGCGAGAGAGAAACACTGAGCATGCCGCAGTATCGGATTTCTTAC